>ENA-OQBJ01000039-OQBJ01000039.1-human-gut-metagenome-genome-assembly--contig:-NODE-39-length-58360-cov-9.094088_pt1 | contig 58360 bp, 81 predicted proteins | sample MGYA00242743_ERZ504545 | MGnify/ENA primary metagenome ERZ504545 (study PRJEB26092, sample SAMD00036252) | human gut metagenome | host: Homo sapiens | study: EMG produced TPA metagenomics assembly of... | reverse complement strand
GTCCTGCGCAAGACGAAGGCCACATTAAGTGGCCTTCTTTGCGTGCGGAACTCATATCGAGCAAAAGCCAAGCGGCCCTCTCGGCTCAGCCAAGTTGATGTAGCTGAGATGCAGCATGCGGTCTGCTCACTCCTCGAAGTTCTTAGCGGAAATAATTCGAGCTGCAGCTGCGATTTACTTGCGATGGCGGTTGAGCCGCAACCCAGTTTTTATTGGACTTCGAACCTTATGCTCGATGTTCGCTTCGTTCATTGAGTTACCCTTTGCATGAGGCCGGGACATATCGTCCCGCCCGCAGTTTCGCAGGCCGCAGGCTGAGAATGTTTGAGGACGGGATGATAGGTCCCGGCCTCCCGGGAGAGTTACCTATGAACTACGCGAACATTAAGTATTTCGACATTGCTGATGGAGAAGGCGTTCGTACTTCTCTGTTTGTGAGTGGGTGCCGTCGTGGGTGCAAGAACTGCTTTAACTCTGTCGCGTGGGACTTTGCTGCGGGCGAGCCGTTCGATCGCGCCGTCGAGGATAAGATTATCGAGAGCCTCGACCATCCCTTTATTGATGGCCTGACGATTCTGGGCGGGGAGCTATGGAACCCGAGAACCAGGCGGGGCTTGTTGATTTCGTTGAGCGCGTTCGTGCCACTTATCCTGTGGGGTCGGGGAAGACCATTTGGTGCTTTACCGGCGACGTGCTCGAGGAACTTATGCCGGGCGGTCGTCATCATACCGAGGTGACGGACCGCATCCTTGCCTGCCTCGATATGTTGGTGGACGGTCCGTTCGTTCAGGATCTGTACGATATCTCGTTGCGCTTTAGGGGCTCGAGCAATCAGCGCGTGATTGATATGAACGCCACGCGTGCCCGTGCCGAGCGTGAGAACATTGCGCTTTGCGACGCCGTGGAGCTTTGGCGGGACGATCCGGTCTATTCGACCCATACTATGTAGCTGACAGAGGTTGCGTGCCGGCGTGGTACCATAGCGCGAACGCGAAATCGAAAAAGTGAGGCCAGATGGTCGATCAGGAAAAAGTCGAGACTGCCATTAAGCTGCTGCTTGAAGGTATAGGCGAGGACCCAACTCGTGAGGGCCTGCTGGAGACTCCGGCACGCGTCGCCCGTATGTATGGCGAGATTGCCGGCGGTATGGACCAGAGTGCCGAGGAACACCTGTCCAAAACCTTTGCCGTCGCTTCGAACGATTTGGTTATCGAGCGCGACATCACGTTCTACTCGCTGTGCGAACATCATCTGCTGCCGTTTTATGGCAAGGCCGCCATTGGTTATATCCCTAACGGTCGGGTGGCTGGGCTTTCCAAGCTCGCCCGCACGGTTGAGGTTTATGCCCGCCGTCTTCAGCTGCAGGAGCAACTGTGCGCACAGGTTGCCGATGCCCTCATGGATTATCTCGCTCCCCAGGGAGCGATTGTGTTGATGGAGGCCGAGCATATGTGCATGACGATGCGTGGCGTGCAAAAGCCCGGCACCAAGACCGTGACGCTTGCTCGCCGCGGCGTCTTTGAGACCGATCCCGCGCTCGAGGAGCGTTTCTTTAGGATGCTGGGCCGCTAACCATGAGAGTCGTCAACGACTTTACATCGAAGACCGATGAGGGGACGTCGCGTCGCGGCTTTATGGCTTCGGGCCTGGCCCCCTTTGGTGCCATGCCTCGCATTGATTACATTTGTGCCAACGGGCTGTTCCGGCGGCACCTGGGCAACATCGTACAGTTGGAATCGGGGCGCATCTTCTGCCGCCACGGTATTGACCATCTGCTCGATGTCGCTCGCATTATGTGGATCAAGAATCTCGAGGAACAGCTCGAATTTGACCGCGAGGTCATCTACGCCACGGCACTTCTTCACGATATCGGCAAAGATGAACAGTATGAATCGGGTATATCCCATGATGTTGCAAGCGAACGCGTCGCTGATGCGATTCTCGGCGGCATGCCCGATGACGTGGCGTTTGAGCCGGCCGATGCCGCAGCCATTAAGACGGCCATTCTGGGCCATCGAAAGCTGCGCGTGAACAGCCAACCGCTTGAGCGTCTGCTCTATGCAGCCGACAAAGCGTCGCGCGCCTGCTTTGCATGCCCCGCGCGCAATGCTTGCAACTGGAGCGATGATAAAAAGAACCTGTCGATTCGCGTGTAGTTAGTTTGCGCGGTCGGGGTTCTAAACGAAGGAGACGATCGCGTTGAGTAACAAAAAACTGCCCGAGAATGCAACCAAGACCGAAGGTGCTGAGCTCGCCCGCCGTGGAAGGGGCGAAATGTCCACCGCAACGGCGGTGCCTCACGTGAGCTATGACGATCTGCGCCATGCCGATCGTATTGTCATTGACGGCCTTGAGGTTTTTGCCAACCATGGCGTGTATCCCGAGGAGAACGCGCTGGGTCAGAAGTTCATCGTTTCTCTGGTGCTCTATGCCGACCTGCGCGCGGCGGGGGAGCACGATAACCTGGATGCCTCGATTGACTACGGCTCGGTGTGCCACGATGTCGATGGCTATCTGCGCGAGCATACGTTTAAGCTCATCGAGGCGGCAGCCGAGGGGACAGCCCAGATGCTGCTGCGCCGTTATCCCTCGCTGCTTGGTGTGCGCATAAAGCTCGATAAGCCGTGGGCTCCTGTTGGCCTGCCCCTGGCAGCTGCGGCGTCGAGATCGAGCGCGTGCGCTAGTCGGCGCTAGAGCTTGTTGAGGGGTGGCTGCTTGAGCCGCTGAGACAGTGCTCTATTGTTGGGACAGTACGTGTCGAGCAGGGCGTGAAAGCGCTGATTGTGGCTCGGCTCGAGCAGATGGACGAGCTCGTGGGCGACAACCATGTCGAGGCATTCGACAGGGTAGGCGGCGAGCTCGCGCGCGATGCGAATGGCGCCGGTCTTGGGCGTGCATGATCCCCAGCGCGTTTTCATGCTGCGCACGGAGACGCGGGCCACGGTGACGCCCATTGCGATTTCGTACGCGTGCACCATATCGTACAGTGCCGTGGTGACCTCGGTTGCATAGAGCTGGTCGATACGGGCTTGGAGCTCATCGGACGTTAGGCCGTCGAGGATTGCGTGCCGCTTGGCCTGTGGGCTTCGTCCGATTCATCGGTACCCATAAAACTTGCGAAGGTGGCCTGTTTGGGTCGCGGTGCGGGTGATGCAAAGTTGTGATCGAGTGCATCCTGTACCGTGATGGGCTTGCCCCAAAGTGCAATGATGGACGAGGGGCTGAGCGGCTCTCGTGCCGTCGCCTGACGTTGCTCGCGCTGGGCAAGTCGGCTGATAATCCAGGCGCTGTTGCGCTTCACAAACGCTTCGATACGCTCGCGGCTGGCGCCGATCGGTGCGCTGGCGTGGACCTCGCCGCTCGATGTGACGCGTAGGTTGAAGTTCTTGACGCGCTTTTTGGTAACGACGACGGGGATGGTCGTCCCATCCGGTCGGGATGCGGAAATCGTAAACTGCTGCGTCAAAAGCGGTCCTTCAGATCGGGGACGGCCGGCATGTCGACCGTTCGGCATGCCGGCCCGCTCAAGGGATGTGAAATTAATAACGCTCGAAGAAGGCAAGCGCGTTGTCGCTGCAGAGCTTTTGCATCACGGTCTTGCCAAAATGCTTGGAAAGCATGTTCTGGAACTCGGGCATCTTGCTGGCATCGGAGAGGAAAGCGGGCACCGTGGCGCCGTCCCAGTCGCCGCCGAGCGCGATGACGTCCTCGCCGCCCAGGTCGAGCCAGTGCTCGATATGCGCCGCCAGCTGGTCGAAGGTGACGTCTGCGGCGGTCTTGTCGGTTGCGTCGTTGGAAAGGAACTCGCTGCAGTAGTTGAGGCCGACGATGCCACCCATGTCGCGAATGGTGCGGAACTGGTCGTCGGTAAGGTTGCGTTTGGCGCCGCAAACCGCACGGGAGTTGGAGTGGCTGGCGACGAAGGGACGCGTGCGCGGGCGGCGGCCTCGTCAAAGCACTCATCGTTGAGGTGGGAGACGTCGAGCACCATGCCGGCGTGCTCCATCTGCGTAAGCGCCTCGATGCCGGCGGCGGTGAGGCCGGCGTGGGTGTCGTGGCCGCTCGCGAGCGGTCCCTGCGCGTTCCAGCTGAGTGACGACATAAGCACGCCCAGGCTCTTGAGCACCTCGATCAGCGCGGGGTCCTCGGCAAAGAACGTGGCGTTTTCGATGGTGTGGATGCAAGCGACCTTGCCGTCCTTGAGCGCGGGGCGAATGTCTGCGGCGCTGCGCACGTTGACCATACGGTCGTGGTTGAGCATTGCCTGGCCGCTCATATGCGCCATGATCTGCGCCTGGAAGCGCGCGGCGTGGGCGGTGGGAATCTCGTCGGGGACAAACGTGGCGAAGCACTGTGCCCACGGCGTGTTGCCGATCTTTGCGAGCGATACGGCACAGGCGTTACCCTCGATGAGGTCGAAATCTTGCGGATGCGTTTCGTCGCCGGGGAAATAACCGTCGGTGCCGGCGGTAAAGCGCAGGTCGAGATCGAGCGTGGCCCAGCCGATTCGGTCGGCAGTGTCGCAGTGTAGGTCAAATACGGGATATGCCATGGTTCCTCCGGTTGCAGCGTTTCTTTGCAAACTGTCATTGAATTGTATGACTAGGGTATAGTTAGCGCCATATGTTCACGGCGGCCCGCGTTGTGCGCCGCCCTTATCACGGAGGTTACCATGTCCAACCAGGGCAAGAAGGTCAAGACCCATTATCGCGGCACGCTCGATGACGGCACGCAGTTCGATAGCTCCTACGATCGCGGCGAGCCGCTGGAGTTCACCTGCGGCGCCGGTCAGATGATCAAGGCTTCGACGCCGCTGTTGTCGACATGCAGGTGGGCGAGAAGAAGACCGTGCACATTCCTGCTGCCGATGCCTACGGCGAGCACAATCCCGAGATGGTTCTGACCTTCCCGGCCGAACAGGTTCCCAACATCGAACAGATCGAGAAGGGCATGAAGCTTTTCCTGTCCACGCCGAGCGGTATGCCCGTTCCCGCCGTGGTCATCGACGTAACGCCCGAGGCTGTGACGCTCGACGCCAACCACGAGCTGGCCGGCAAGGACCTCAACTTTGATATCGAGCTCGTTGAGGTCGAGGGTTAGAGTATGCCTGAACGCTTGGTTTCGACGACATGCTTGGGAAATCTCAACGATCCGTCCTATGAACTCCTGCTTCGCCGGAAGTTGGGCGGCGTCTTTGAAGTTGACGAGCTACTGTTCGATTGGGACCGGGCTGATGTATGCGCGTTTGCGGGCGTGACGGAGCTGGGGCGCACGATCGATGTTCGGCTGGATGCTGCCGACGGCGGTCGTCTTGCCGATGGCGACGTGCTCGCCATCGACCGTTCGGGCATGGTGCCCGTGGCGGTTGTCGTGCGCCTGCGCAGCGCCGAGGTTTATTTGGTCGAAGTCGACCGCATGGATCCGATTGCGCTCGCGCATGCGTGCTGGGAGATCGGCAATATGCACGCGCCGCTTTTCCGAGGCGATTCGGACGAGCATACCGTGCGCATGTATACGCCGGTGCAGCCTGTTTTGGGCCGCATGCTCCGGGGCGTCGAGGGTGTTCGGCTCTCGGTGGTTACCCGTGAACTCGATGCGGACCGGCGCTTTGCATCGAGTGCGGCGGAGGCCGTCGTGAGCATGGCTCCCGACTTTACCATCGTAAAAAAGACGCGCGGCTAAGCGCGTATATACGCAAGGCGGGCTTTGAGGGGCGACCAATCAAGGTCCGTCTTGCTGTTGATAGGAGGCTTTGGGGAAGCATATGGGTCTTGAGGGAATCAAGCTGATTGCATGCGATTTGGACGGCACGTTGCTGCATCCGGGGGAGCGCGAGCCGCGTTCCGAGGCCTTTGAACTCATCGATGAACTGCATCGTCGCGGTATCGTGTTTATGCCGGCGAGCGGCCGTCAATATGCGAGCTTGCGCTACCTGTTTGCCCCGGTGGCCGATGAGCTCGCCTATGTATGCGAAAACGGAGCCTGGTGATGAGCGAGGGGCGTGCCGTTGTCAAGCGCTCTATGGAGCGTGACCTGGCGATGGATATCGCGAATGCCGTGGTCGCCTACCCCCATGCCGACGTTACCCTTTCCTGCGAGGGGCACCTCTACACCATAAGCGGCAACGATGCGTTCGTCGACCATTTGCGCTATGAGGTCCACTGCGATGTGGCGGTGGTCGGCCGTCCCGAGGACATCGACGAGGACGTCATTAAGATTGCCTTCCAGATGCCCGAGGTGGATCAGCCGGCGGCCCTGGAGTATTTCGAGCGCCTCTTTAGCGACCGTGTTGACGTGATGACGTCGGGAACCGAATGGACGGACTTTATCGGTTTCGGTTCGGGCAAGGGCTCCGCGCTTGCCGATTACGGTCGTGCCCTGGGTATTTCGCCCGATGAGATGATGGCGTTTGGCGATAACGAAAACGACCGCGACATGCTCAACGTAGTGGGCCATCCTTATCTAATGGAGAGCTGCAATCCCTCTATGCGCGGCATCAACGACCACGTCCGCTACGTGCGCACGGTCGAAGAGGAGCTGCGCCGTCTGCTCGCCGAGTAGGTTTTCGGGACATACCTAGAAATCTATTTTTTGCTGCAAAGTGCGAAAAGGTGGATTTAAGGCATGTTCCAAACATTTACCGGCAGTCGGGGCAGAGACCCTCGAAGATGGTGTAGTGCGACGTGACGTGCCAGCCGATTTGCTCGGACGCTTGGCGTCGATCTGGGCATCGAAGGGGAGCGGTACGTCGATGACGCGGCTGCACGAGGTGCAGATGATATGTGCGTGCGGCTCGATGGTGCGATCGAAGCGGCTGCCGCCCGGCGTCTTGATGGAGAGAATCTCGCCGGCGTCGGCCAAGAGATTGAGGTTGCGGTAGACCGTACCGCGGCTGATTTTGTCATCCTGCGCGCGCACGACGTTGTAGATTTCGTCGGCGGTGGGATGGTTATAGCTTTGGCGCACGGCGTCAAGAACCAGCTTTCGCTGCCTGGTATTCCTTCTTTGCACCGCCATGCGCCTCGCCTCTTTTCTATTAACGGTCGTAGGTAAATGATACCGTATTTAGCACACAATACTAATAACGAGGCGTGAAACCGTCTTCATTGGCAAGTGGGGCTCGAGCCTGGGCGTCTGCGAGGCGAAAACGCGTTCCCATGCGCTCGTAGGAGGCATGAAGCGCTTCGAGATGAGATAGGATATTTGCCGGAGCTCCCTGTATCTCCATCTCGACTGAGCCGTCTTCCATGTTACGCACCCAGCCGGTGAGCGCGCGTGCCTGCGCGAGGTTGGTGTTGGTAAAGCGAAAGCCAACGCCCTGGACTTGCCCCGCCCAGCGCAGGAAATAGCGCAGGGGAGTGTCTTGAGTGGCCTCGTCGCTTGCGAGCACAGTAAGCCTGCGGCGCAGCTCGAGCTCGACGTTTGATGGTTTTTGAGGTTCTCGACTGCCGCCGGTGACGCTGGAGAAGAACGTATCGAAGAGGCCCATCGCTATGCCTGCTTGCCTGCGTCGGCCGGGAAGGTTATGCCGGCCTGCTGGCGCACGGCATCCATGATGCGCAGCGAGACGAGCGTGACATCGCGGTAGTGACCAAGTTCGTGACGTCCCGCCGGGGTCTCCCAAATCTCTTCCTTAACGTTATCGATGCCGCCGATGGCGGTGATAAAGTCTGTGAGTTCGTATTCCATAGTGTTGCCCGATTTGGGCAGGTCGAGCACGCGGCCGTTGTCGCCCTGTTCGCGCGGTGCCTCGGTCGCCGAGCCGCGTACGACATCGCCGCGATAGTCGATGCGGACATTGCGGGGCGTGGACAGATGGTCGATCTGGATAGTGCCACGCTCGCCTTCGATCTGCGAGGGCAGCAGGTCATTCGTAATTTTAGAGTGCGCAAGTTCGACGGAGATACGCCCTCCGCCGTAGCTGGCGAGAATGGAACCGCAACCGTCGATGGGACCATGGGTGAGCTCTTGCGTTGAGGGGTCGAGCAGCGTGGTCATGCTGGTGAGACCAGAGGGCATGCCGAAGATCTCGACCATGGGCTCGACGGTGTAGACGCCAATGTCCATGAGGGAACCCGATGCCATATTGCAGTCGAAGATATTGGTGGCGCGCCCCGCGAGAACCTCGTTGTAGCGCGAAGAATACTTGCCAAAGCGCAATGAGGCGCGGCGGATGGGGGCGATCTCGCCCAGGACGTCCTCGATGGCGTGGAAGGCGGGATCGTGGAGGGGACGCATGGCCTCGAGGGCCACGACACCTGCTGCCTCGGCAGCGCGGAAGACTTCCAGAGCCTGCGCTTCGGTGGCGCAGAAGGCTTCTCGACGATGACGTGCTTGCCACCGGCGATGCAGGCAAGGGCCTGCTCGTAGTGAAGTGCGTTAGGGCTGCCGATATAGACGGCGTCGACATCGGCAGCTGTCGCGAGCTCATCGAGTGAAGTAAAGTTTCGCTCGCCACCGCGCTCGGCGGTAAAGGCAGCACCGCGATTGGCATCGCGTGAAAGCGTGCCCACAAACGCGGCTTGGTCGTTGGCGTTGACGACTTGGATAAAGTCGTCAGTGATCATGGATGTGCCGATGGTCGCGATGCGCAGCATACGTCCCCCTTGCGTTGTTTGGTCTACAGGATGAGTGTAGCGCGTGGGGATATAAAGCTGCGCGAAAACGCTATTACAGGTCGCTCTCGTTAAAGCCGGCGTCGATATCGAGGTTGCTGCCGTCGGCCGCCGTGGTGGCGAGCTCATCGCAGCGCTCGTTGAGCTCGTGACCGGCGTGACCCTTAACCCAGATGAACTCAACCTTGTGCTTGCTTTTGGCGGTGAGTAGGCGCTCCCACAGGTCGCGGTTCTTGACGGGTTGCTTGTTGGCGGTTTTCCATCCGCGCTTTTTCCAGCCGTCGATCCAGTGCTTGTTAAAGGCGTTGACGACGTACTGCGAATCGGAATGGACTTCGACCTCGCAAGGGCGGTTGAGCGCCTCGAGCGCCACGATAACGGCCATGAGTTCCATGCGGTTGTTGGTGGTCTTGGCGTAGCCGCGCGAAAGCTCGGAGGTGAAGGTCTTGCCGGCGGGGTTGGTGTATTTGAGCACGGAGCCGTAGCCGCCGCGTCCCGGATTTGATCGGGCCGAGCCGTCGGTGTAGATGATGACCTTCACGGGCTTCCTTTCGTTGAGTGCATTTCATGTGAGTGACCATTGTAGCGCCATGCCCGCCGGGGGCCAGCAATCTACGATTTCTACCCCGTCTTCCGACTGTTAGTTGGCATGGATGATGCGGTTGAGCTCGTCGAGGTATTGCTGCAAGAGGAGAGAGGGCTTGCGCTCGTCGTGCATGATGTAGCCAACGTGCATCGTTGGGGCGTCTGCTAGCGGGATCGATGCCATGCCCCATTGCATTTCATTGGAGAGGACACCGGTCGACAGGGTGTAACCGTTCGACGTGATAAGTAAGTTGGTAAGTGTTCCGCGGTCCGAGATTCGTATGTTGCGGTCGCAAGGGATATAGCTAAAGGGTTCCTCGGCGTAATAGAAGGAGTTTGAGGTTCCCTGCTCAAAGCTGTAGCGCGTATAGGGCGTGAGGTCGGCAAGGGACAGTTGAGGGCGGCGTGCGAGCGGATGGCGTTCGCTGACGAAGACGTGGACCGTCGCGTCGAAGAGGGGATGGAAGCTTGCGCGGGCATCGGCGAAGGCCTTCTGCAAGACACGGGTATTAAAGTCGTCCAGATAGAGGATGCCGATGTCGCTGCGAAACGCGCGCACGTCGTCGATGATCTGCGATGTGGTGGTCTCGCGCATGATGAACTCGAACTTGCTGTCGCGGCAGCGCTCGACTACGTTGACAAAGGCCTCGACCGAAAAGGCGTAGTGCTGGGCGGAAATGGCGAGGCGGGCTTGCGGGGTGCCGCCGTCCTCGTAGCGCGCCTCGAGCATGTCGGCCTGCTCTACGACCTGGCGCGCATAGCCCAAAAGCTCGGTGCCGTCGTTGGTGAGCGTGACGCCGCGGCTGGAGCGCGTAAAGATCTCCAGATGGAGCTCCTGCTCTAGGCTTTTGACGGCATTGGAGATATTGGACTGTGCCGTATAGAGGCGCTGGGCTGCGGCGTTGATCGATCCGGACTCTGCCACGGCGATCAAAAAGCGAAGCTGCTGGAGGGTCATTGGCGCCCGTCCTTTCGATAGCTATCTAAAAAACCGATAACAAGTTAGCGCATTTAAGTGATTGACCGAGGGAGACAATGCCCGTACTATTTAAAACACACAAAGGCGGTAGGTAATTAAGCCAACTACGGAACCGGGACGCGAAAGGAGGCCTGCATATGAATTGCTTACCAAGACGAATGCCGGGCTCCTGTTTGCGCCCGTCGGCGTGATCAGGAGACAGCGAATTACTTCTCTCTTTTTATTTACTTTCGTTCGATCAAGGAGATCATCATGAGCCAGTTCATCAACAACCCTGAGCACACCTTTGGTTTCGATACCCTGCAGCTGCACGTTGGCCAGGAGAGCGCCGATCCCGCATCCGACTCCCGTGCCGTGCCCATCTACCAGACCACGAGCTATGTGTTCCGCAACTCCCAGCACGCCGCCGACCGCTTTGGTCTTGCCGACGCCGGTAACATCTACGGCCGTCTGACCAACTCCACTCAGGGCGTCTTTGAGGACCGTATCGCCGCACTCGAGGGCGGCGTGGCAGGTCTTGCCGTCGCCTCCGGCGCTGCTGCCATCACCTATACCCTGCAGGCCCTTGCCCAGGCCGGTGACCACGTGGTGGCTCAGAAGACCATCTACGGTGGCTCCTACAACCTGCTGGAGCATACGCTCTCCCAGTTTGGCGTCGAGACCACGTTTGTCGATGCCCATAACCTGGAAGAGGTTGAGGGTGCCATCAAGGACAACAGCACAGTCATCTATCTCGAGACGCTCGGCAACCCCAACTCTGACATCCCCAACATCGACGCCATCTCCGAGATCGCCAAGAAGCACGGTCTGCCGGTTGTGTCGACAACACCTTCGGCACCCCGTATCTGTTCCGTCCGCTGGAGCATGGTGCCAACATCGTCGTTCATTCCGCAACCAAGTTCATCGGCGGCCACGGCACCTCGCTGGGCGGCGTGATCGTCGACGGCGGTAACTTCGATTGGAAGGCGAGCGGAAAGTACGCCCAGATCGCTGAGCCCAATCCCTCCTACCACGGTGTTTCGTTTGCCGAGGCTGCCGGTCCCGCCGCCTTCGCGACCTATGTCCGCGCCATCTTGCTGCGTGACGAGGGTGCCTGCATCAGCCCGTTCAACGCCTGGGTCCTGCTCCAGGGCACCGAGACTCTGTCGCTGCGCGTCGACCGCCATGTCGAGAACACCAAGAAGGTCGTTGAGTTCCTGGCTGGTGACAGCCACGTCGCCAAGGTGAACCACCCGAGCCTGCCTGAGCACCCCGATCACGAGCTCTATCAGAAGTACTTCCCCCGTGGCGGCGCTCGATCTTTACCTTTGAGATCAAGGGCGGCCAGGAGGCTGCATGGAAGTTCATCGATCACTTGCAGGTGTTCTCGCTGCTCGCCAACGTGGCCGACGTCAAGTCGCTCGTCGTACACCCGGCTACCACCACGCACTCCCAGCTCTCTGCTGAGGAGCTCGCCGAGCAGAACATCACACCCTCCACGATCCGTCTTTCTATCGGTACCGAGAACGCCGAGGACATCATTTGGGACCTGAAGCAGGCCTTTGCCGCACTGGACGAGTAGGGCGACTTGTGCAAGGACCCCTTGCGACTCGATAGGTATAACTGCATAAAATGCCTGCTCAAGGCGTCTGCGCAAGCAATGGTTGCACAGACGCCTTTTTTGCATAGAGAGGGTGCAAAAACAGGGTTTTTGACACGCTTTATGCATTCGAGTTATGGAAAACTCCTGTTGAGAGGATGTGAGTTTTACGCAATTGACGTGCACCTTTTGAGAAAAACCGCAGGTCGCGATTTGCTCGGGGTACTATGCAGCGCGATCGAATCACACGCAGCTTAAACGCAGCAAAAACGTACTACGGAGGTTTCCAGCTACATGAGGATCGATTCACGAAAACCGAAGGCCGCCGCCCTTTCTGCCACGCTTGCCGTGGCGCTTTTGGTGGGTGCCGGCGCAACCGAGGCCCACGCGGCGACGCTGTCCGACGCGGTTGGGTCCACGCCCTCCGAGGCGACGCTGATGCAGCCCGTCGATTATCGCGGTGACGGTTTTGGCTCCATGCAGGAGTGGAACGCCTCCATGGAGGCCAAGCGCGACTCTTTGGAAGTTCGCGCCCAAATTATCATGAACATGTATGGCGATTACGCCACCGATGACGAGCGCGCTGTGCTCCAAGAGTGCATTGACGGCGCGGGGAGCCTGTTGACGATGGAGGAGGTCGACGCTAAGTCGGTCGAGCTCGATGAGCTGCGCACGACGCTCGAGGATGCTAAGCGCGAAGCGCTCGAGGCTGCGGCCGCCGAGGCAGAAGCCGCCGAGGCGCCCAGGCTTCATATAGCAACGCAGGCTACGGGCCGTCCTATACGGCAGCTGCGTATTATGCGAATGGTTCGGGACTGACGCGTTCCGCCGGCGTCAATAACTATAACGGTCGTCGTGAGACTTATTACAGCAGCAACGTGTTGTATCACCACCGCACGGGCGAATGGACGCAGGATTCCGAGGGCTTTTGGCGCGATTCTGATGGTTACTACGTCGTGGCCGCGGGTGATAAAGCTCAGGGCTCCACGTTTACCGGTTCCAAGGGCGAGTGCAAGGTCTATGACTCCGGCTGCGCAGCCGGAACCACCGACTACTACACTGGCTGGTAATCTGCCGGCACCGATTTGATGCGGCTGACGGGCGTCTTTACCGAGCTTTCGGGCAACGTAAAGGCGCCCGTTTTATATATGCGCTTGAGCTAACAGAGCGCTTACCGTGGCAGTACGCCGCGCATATGGGCGCGGGGCACACTAAGTCATGAGAAACAAAGTCTTTCTCGTGGAGGAAGTGGTCCCATGAGCGCTCGAGATGTCGCTATCGCCGCCGTCGCATTGGTACTTGGCTGTCTTGGCCCTACAGCTGCGTTTGTCGCAGGCATGCAGGCTCGTGCGGGGCTGCTCCTATTGTGGTCGGCGCGCTCATCGCAGCAGCGCTGCTGGGAAGTGCGGGCGTGACCCTTTGCCGCGATGACGAGGACGAGACGCCGCAGGTGCGGCGCTAGCGTTGTGAAGCTGGTTTTGCCCATAGATGAAGAAGGAAGCCGCCGCAAGGGGAGTGCCCTTTGCGGCGGTTTTTGCTATTGAGACTGTTGGATGCGGTGCGGCGGCGTTACCAGCTGGCCTCGATTTCGCGGATGCGCGAATAGAGCCATTCGTTTTGCGGCACCTGGATACCGTGCTTGGCCGCGAGGCGGCAGATGGTACCCGCAAATTCCTCGACCTCGGTTCTGCGTTGAGCGATGCGGTCTTGCGCCATCGAGGGCATGCCGGCGGGATCGAGCCCTTTTATGAGACGCACCATCTGCGTTAGGTCTGCCTCGGTGAGCTCGATGCCCTCGGCATTGGCGACTGCAAGCGTCTCGCGCATGGCGGAGACAAAACTGCGGAGCTGCTCGGAGCCCTGCTCCGTAGCGCTTCCGTAGGTGCTGCCGTAGGCCATACAGGTCTGGTTGATGCCGTCGTTAAGCATGAGTTTGGCCCACATGCGATGTGCGATGTCGTGCTCGACGGTATGGGCGATGCCGCAGCGCGTGTAGAGCTCGTCGATGGCGATAACGGTTGCGGGGTCGGTGCCCGCTGCCGCACCAAAGCGGATCTCGCCGGCATTGGTATAGGTGAGCTCCCCGTTGAGGAATACGGCGTCCATGCCTGGCAGATACCAAGGACGGTGTGCTCCCAGCCAAAGCGCTCGGCAATCTTCTGCTCGCTCGTGATGCCGTTGCACAGCGACGCGATCAGCGTGTCGGGTCCCACGACGCTTTCCAGGGTTTTGAGCGCCACATCGAGCCCGGTTGTCTTGACCGTGAGGATGACCAGGTCGACGGGCGTCGCCTCGCTCGCGCGGACGGACTTGAGCGCGCAGGGCTTGCCGTTGACGGTGAGCGCATCACCCGCGTGGCGCTCAAAGCGCGCGTCGTCCATAACGTATTCGACGGCGTCGTTGCCGAGCGCTTGGGCGATCATGCTGCCGTAGAGCAGGCCCACGCCGCCCTTGCCGATGAAGGCGACCTTGTTGATCTGCATGTGAATCATCTCCCCATATAAAAGGCGCCCGCGTAAGGGGCGCCTGATGGATTGTATGCTGCCAGGGTGATTGCTGGGTGCGCGGGGCGGCTGTTATGAAAAAGAAACGTTTGCCTGGGCTCTACGCTGCAGGGCAGACCGCAAAAACGCGCGCGAGGAATCCGACGCCATCGCGCACCTTGGGGAAGGTGCAGAAGATGACGGCGCTTGTGGCAGGAAGCTCGTCCAGATGGTCCATGACTTCGATCTGATAGCGGTCGACCGAGAGGATGTACTGCTCGCCGGGGTAGAGGTAGACGTCCTCGCGTGTGGTCACGCTTGGCTCCTTTCATCGGGCTTTTTGCTGATGTTAATGCGGTGCCGTGACAGCTCGATTTCTGCTGCGTTACGATACGTTCTCGATTGCGATTCCACGATGTTTCGGCTGCGTGACCATTGTGTTTCGCCTTGCCGGGGCGCTGATGGCGAAGGGAGGGGCCGTGCAATACCGCGTTGACCCCAAAAGCGGCAACCGTATCTCGCGTTGGGGCTGGGCTGCATGAGGTTTCCCGGTGCGCCGGGACGCCCGGATGCGAAGACTGCCGACGCCATCATCTCCCGTGCGGTGGAGCAGGGGATTAACTACCTGGACACGGCCTATCTCTATCCCGGCAACGAGGCGTGCGTGGGGGCGTCGCTTGAGCGCCTGGGCTTGCGCGACCAGGTTTTGCTCGCAACCAAGCTGCCGCATGCTTCGTGCAAATGCGCGGAGGATTTCGATCGGTTCTTCGACGAGCAGCTGCGTCGCCTGCGGACCGACCGTATCGACTATTACCTCATGCACAACATTACCTCGCCCGCCCAGTGGGAACGTGTGGTGGCGTTGGGCATCGAGGACTGGATTGCGCGTCAAAAGGCGGCGGGGCGCATTCGCCAGATTGGTTTTTCGTACCACGCAGCGCGGCGGATTTCATGACGATGCTCGATGCATATGAGTGGGACTTTTGCCAGATCCAGTACAATTACGCTGGAGAGCGATATCAGGCGGGAACAGCAGGACTCATGGCGGCCGCGGAGCGCGGGCTCGCGGTGTTTGTGATGGAGCCGCTGCTGGGCGGGCGTCTGGCGGGCAAGCTACCGCCGCGGGCTCGCGCTGTGCTCGACGACGCCCGTGACCCGCACCTGCGTACTCCTGCCGCCTGGGGGCTTTCGTGGGTGTGGAACCATCCTCAGGTGACGATGCTGCTTTCGGGCATGACCGATACCGCGCAGGTGGACGAGAATTCGTCACTGGCAGACCTCGCGTTGCCGAATTCGATGACTGCCAACCAGCTCGACACGATTGCGCGCGTGTTGATGGAGTTTGAGAAATCGAACCGTGTGCCCTGCACGGGATGTGGCTACTGCATGCCATGTCCCAAGGGTATCAACATTCCCGGCTGCTTTGCCGCCTACAACGCGAGCTATGCGCACAGCTGGTTTACGGGGCTGTCACAATACTTTACGGCGAGTGCGGTGCGCACGAGCGAGTCCAAGTTGGTGAGCAATTGCGTCAAATGCGGCAAATGCGCGCGGCATTGTCCGCAGCACATCGATATCCCCGGGCGCTTGGACGACGTACGCCGCCGTTTTCAGCCTGGTCCCGTGACGGCGGTGCTTAAGGCCTTCAACAAAACGCGCTCCTCATGACCCTTTTATAAGTTGCGGTGGAATACGGTCTGTTTGCGCCAAAATAAGGCACTAATAGACCGTATTTCACCGCAACTGATGAGGGGGAGTTGGAGATGCTGACGATCGGGTGTCATCTTTCGACGACGAAGGGCTATCGGGCGATGGGGGAGACGGCGTTGTCCATTGGCGCCAATACCTTTGCGTTCTTTACGCGCAACCCGCGTGGTGGCAAGGCGAAAGACCTTGATATGGATGATGTGGCGGCCCTGCGCGAGCTTATGGAGCAAAACGATTTTGGCCCGCTTGTGGCTCATGCCCCGTATACCTATAACCCCTGTTCGGCTAAAGAGCGGGCGCGCGAGTTTGCCTTGGAGGCCATGGCGGAAGATTTGCAGCGTCTGGAAGCACTGCCCGGCAACTACTACAACTTCCATCCGGTGCGCATGTGGGACAGGGGGCAGACGCCGGCATTCAGATGATTGTCGACACGCTGTGCCAGGTGATGTTTGAGGGACAGCAGACGACGGTATTGCTCGAGACCATGGCGGGTAAGGGCACCGAGGTGGGCCGTAGCTTTGAAGAGCTGGCGTGCATTATCGAGGGCGTTGCCGCCAAGTGTCCAGAGCTGTCCGATAAGCTGGGCGTTTGTTTGGACACCTGCCATGTGAGCGATGCCGGCTACGACATCATCCATGATCTGGACGGCGTACTCGACGAGTTCGACCGCGTGGTGGGTATCGACCGTTTGCGTGCCGTGCACATCAACGATTCGAAGAACCCTGTGGCGCCCATAAAGATCGTCACGAGTGCATCGGCAAGGGATATCTTGGCAGCGAGGAGTTTGGCGGCGGTATGCAGGTTATACAGAATATTGTATCGAATAGCCGCTTGCGCGCATTGCCATTCATTTTGGAGACACCGAACGAACTTGCAGGTTATGCGGCTGAAATCAAACTGTTAAGGTCGTTGCAGCAGTAATGACTGTCATAAAGTGGAGTGCTCCATTCACGTTATGGGTTTGTTTCAATCAGTTTTCTAATTGCGGATTCTTCCAAGCGGGTGCATAATAACCCTCAGTTTTTGCAGGCCCCTGAATCACGTGGGGTCATTGGAAGGAGACTGATTATGAAGCTCAAGAAGCTTGGCGCATTTGCCGCCACGGGCGCCATGGCACTCGCCCTCGCACTGACGGGCTGCGGCTCGTCCAACGTCACCTCTGGTTCCGATGCCGGTTCCAGCAGCTCTGACGACGCGAAGGTCGAGAAGGTCGATGGCTCCAAGGAGTACGCGCTCGTCAAGGACGGTACGCTGACCGTCGGCACCTCTGCCGAGTACGCTCCGTTTGAGTACAAGGACGACAACGGCGACTACCAGGGCTTTGACCTTGAGCTCATCAAGGCTATCGGTGACAAGCTGGGTCTGGATGTCGAGTACGTCAACAACGACTTCGACACGCTCGTCCCCGGCGTTGCTTCGGGCGCCAAGTATGACGTTTCCATCGCGGCTATCACCGACACGCCCGAGCGTGAGAAGGAAGTCACTTTCTCCGATTCCTACTACATGGACGATCAGGCTATCGTGACCAAGGTCGATAACACCGACATCACGGCCGACAACTACAGCGAGAAGCTCAACAACGCCGATGCTACCATCATCGTCCAGTCTGGCTCGACCGCCGAGTCCTTTGCCCAGGAGAAACTTCCCCAAGGCCAAGATCGTCCCCTACAAGGACGCCACCGAGTGCTTCAGCGCCCTGCAGTCCGATAAGGCGACGCCGTAGTCACCAACCGATCCGTTGCCAGCCAGCTGACCGCCGAGCAGTTCAACACCTGCCAGACCATCAAGCAGATCAGCACCGGCGAGGAGTACGCCATCGCCATCAACCAGGGCAACACCAAGCTCAAGGACGACATCAACCAGGCCATCAAGGACCTGACCGACGACGGTACCGTTGACGCCCTCATGGCTAAGTACAACATCAAGTAAAATAGCTACTTGATTGCTCGCGGGCCCTTTCCGCTTTGGCGGAGAGGGCCTTTGCGCTTCTCTTGACGGAGAGCATTTCCGTCTCGTTTTGCCGGCACTTCTACGATAGGAGCCACCTTGTCTCGACTGAACAAAGGGGCCGCGGAGCAGTGTTTTCCACTGCTCGCCTTGCTCCAAAAGCTAGCCTGCGTCATGGCCGTGGCGCTCGCGCTGGTGTGCGCGGGGGCATATGCGCCCACGACCGCCCAGGCGCTTGAGACCGCAAAGATTACCGCCCGACCCAACACCGGTTCGGGCAGCGCTGTGGTCGGCGGCACCGAGACGCGCATTACCTGGGAGGTCCAGGCCGATGCCGACGAGGAGCTGAGCGGTCTTTCGCTGACGTTTGTCGACGGCACGACGTTTGGTGCCGATGACACGCGATTGACGATGCTCTCGGGCGATGACTCATGGACCGTACGCCCATGAAGCCTACGTGCAAGGTCGACGGCCAGACGCTCAAGATCGATTTTGGTGAGACGGCGCCCGCCGGCGGTTATTTCCGTGTCGAGGTCTACGGCGTGACCTTCCCCGTCGAGGGCGGCGACGAGCCTTTAGCGGCACCTACACTTTGGCCGATGGTTCGACCAAGAAGATCTCCAAGATTCCGTCGGTGGAGATCAAGGGCGTGACGGCATTCGATAACTTCCTGGCCGACCTTAAGGAGCAGCGTGGATCGAGGCGTGGAACTCAAATATGTTCCTCCGCCTGTTCCTGAACCCGGTTATTTTGGTCCAGAGCCTGCCGATCGTCTTCAAGGGCTTCCTCATGTCGCTCTCGATCGTGCTTGTGGCGTTCCCGTTGGCAATTCCCTTCGGTTTTGCGTTGTCGCTCATGCGCATCTCCAAGTCGCGCATCCTGCGTTGCCTTGCCGGTATCTATGTGAATATCATTCGCGGTACGCCGGCGTTCCTGCAGATCTACATCGCGTTCTTTGGCCTGCCGCTGGCCGGCGTCAAGGTTGACGACTATGTGCTGGGCGTCATCGTCATGGCCATGAACTCGTCCGCCTACCTGTGCGAGATCTTCCGTGCCGGTATTCAGTCGATCCCCAAGGGCCAGAACGAGGCTGCGCGCTCGCTGGGCATGAACGCCTTCCAGACACTGCTCTACGTTATGATTCCGCAGACGTTCCGCAATGTCCTGCCAACGTTGACCAGTGAGTTCATCCTGCTTTACAAGGATACGTCGCTGCTCGCGGCCGTGGGCGTGGTCGAGATCGTCATGAACGCCCGCACCATCGTGGCCACGACGGGCTCTATTACACCGTACGTGGTTGCCGCCCTGTTCTATCTGGTCATCACCCTGCCGCTCGCTCGCTTGGTGAGCGGCCTTGAGGCGAGGCTTTTGGGCACGGCCGAAACTAAGAAGAAGCGTCCCGCCAAGAGCGCCGGACAGGTCGTCGCGACGCCCGCCGATCACATCGCCGGTCTGTAAGGAGGTCCTATCATGAGCGAAACCAATAACTCGAACGAGGTCGTCGTCAGCATCAAGAACCTCCAGAAGGCCTTTGGCGATAACGTGGTCCTGCGCGATATCGATCTGGATGTGCACAAGGGCGAGGTCGTCGTAGTTCTGGGTCCCTCGGGCTCGGGTAAGTCGACGATGCTTCGCTGCATCAACCGTCTTGAGCATCCCACGAGTGGCTCGATTGTCGTTGAGGGTGTGGACGTGTGCGCCAAGGGCGTCGATCTTAACAAGGTGCGCACGCATCTGGGTATGGTGTTCCAGCAGTTCAATTTGTTCCCGCACCTCTCAGTCAAAAAGAACGTCATGCTCGCGCAGCAGAAGGTGCTCAAGCGCAGCAAGGAAGAGGCCGAGAAGATTGCCGTCGAGGAGCTGACCAAGGTCGGTCTTGCCGAGCGTATCGACTTTATGCCGAGCCAGCTCTCGGGCGGTCAGCAGCAGCGCGTTGCCATCGCCCGCGCCCTGTCGATGAACCCGCACGTCATGCTCTTTGACGAGGCCACCTCGGCGCTCGACCCAGAGCTCGTCCGCGACGTGCTGGGCGTTATGCGCGACTTGGCCCGCGACGGCATGACCATGATCGTCGTGACGCACGAGATGGGCTTTGCCCGTGACGTCGCCGATCGCGTCGTCTTTATGGACGGCGGCGTTATCGTGGAAGAGGGTACGCCGAGCGAGGTCTTTGACCATCCCAAGAGCGAGCGCACCAAGGCGTTTTTTGGGCAATATCTCGTAGCGGCGCCTCGAGGTTGTCGATATAACAAACGGGGACCGGATATGTATCCGGCCCCGTTTTTGTTTGGGCATGAGCGACTGTTGTTGTGCGGTGCTCGGCTGTCAGCTGCTTTGAGACTTTATGCCGGCTTCGTTAGGCCAGCTCCGCTCCCAGAGCCTTGCAGGCCGCCTCGCCTCATCGTCGGGGGCGTCGTAGCAAATGACGGAATCGACGACGTTGACACCTGCCTCGTCGGCATCCGCCTTCCAGTTGTCCATCCATTCGCCCTCGGCCCACGAATAAGAGCCAAAGAGGACGACCTTCTTGTCGCCGAGGGTTTCCTTGACTTCGTCCCACATCGGCTGGAACTCATCGTACTCGAGCTCCTCGGAGCCCATGGCGGGGCAGCCGAAGGCGAAGGCGTCATAGCCGGTGGCCTTGTCGGCGGAGAAGTCGGCGCAGGAGATGACATCTGTCTCGGCGCCGACTGACGTCGCGCCCTCGGCAACGAGGTTTGCCATGGCCTCGGTGTTGCCCGTGCCGCTCCAGTAGACGACCGCGATCTTGCTCATGTGTTGTCCTTTCGGTTGTGCGGCGTGCGGCCGCGGTTTGTATGTTCTATCGGGTTGCCTGGGCAAGTTTTGCCAGGCTATGGCCCTGCTGATAGACATGGGTGAGGTGTTGCGTGCAAGCGCGGTAGGATTCGAACGTCGCAAGCGCTTGCCCGACATTCGTGTAGACCTTCCAAGGTCCAAAGACCTTGTAGTTCTCGCCATGCTGGACGATAAATTGACGCACATCTTCGTAGGGATATCCCAAAAAATAGCCAATTTCGTGAGGAAACTCGCAGGTGCAGCCGTCGCCGCAAGGTTCGCTCTGCGCAAGAACGCATGGTCCGTCGGCGCAGGCGCTTTCCGTGGCATTGCTGCTTGCCAGCGTGATGCGCGCGGCGAGATGCACCAGGGATGCGGGCAGGTTGTGGACATCGTAACCTTCGGCGGCAAGCGCCGTCGTGGCGCGGGGGTCGGAGAGGTATCGCATGAGGTCCGCAGGGCGGTACACATAGATGAGCGCTCCGCAGGGGCGCCAGACCAAGACGCTCGTGTGGATGCCGAACGGTTGGAGTTCTCGGTTGCATTGAGCTATGACGGCAAGGAGATGTGTACGACGCACTTCGATATGGGGGTTGCCGGGCTTGCCGTTTTGACTTGCGTAGACGCCGGGATAGGTAAAGAGCGATGCCGGCTTGATGCCCGCGAGCGTGGGAGAGCAGTTGCGCACGATTGCTGCCTGAAACGTTGGGATGTCAATGGTTCGAGTCACGGCGCTCCTTACGGATCTAAACTGTTAGCCTAGGAAAACTTATACACGAAAGTAAGCCCTGGTCAACTAAAAAGTAAGAAAAGGGAAACTAATTGATCGAACGGACATGGTTTTGGGTTAAGATGGGGACACCCCATGGGGGTATCTAGATAGGGCTACTTGAAAGGGGAACGCATGAGTGACTTGCTCAACCCTGCGAATCTCATCGTGCTGGCCGTCATTGCCGTCGGCATGTTTTTTGACTGCGTCGCATTGCCGCTTCGACACACGGGAAGAGTTGTTGCAGCGATGGTGCGAGCGGCAAGAAGGCCAAAAAGGTTGTTGTGACGGATACCGATGCGTCACACTATCCCTATAGCGATGAGCTGCTCATCGGCGGCATGAGCTGTGACGGCTGCGCTCAGAACGTAGCCAATGCCCTCAATGCGCTGGATGGCGTGTGGGCAACGGTGACGTATGCGGACCACACGGCACGCGTGCGCTCGAAGCGTCCGGTTGATCGCGGTGTCCTCGAGACGGCCGTGAAAGACGCGGGCTACTACGTCATGACGCTGTAAGCGCCGCCCTGGATGCGCTTCCTTGGCTAGGCTCGTCCGCGCAGTTCGATGTCTTGGATGTCGTCGAAGTCGATGGCGATATCCTTGAGCTTGAGCAGTTTGAAGGCGGGGAGCACTTCGTCAAGGATGCCCGTGCGAGCGCGATAGCCGTATGTATCGTAATAGGTGACGCGCACCAAGTCGCCGCGTTTGAGGCCCTCGAGCTTTTTCGAAAGCTCGAGGGCTTTTTCTTCCGTGAGTTCGCATTTGGGCTCAACAGTGATTTCTTGCTTACGTACGAGCTCGTAGTATCCCGTGAGAGCGGCGAAGGGCATAAACTGCGCGGCACGGCCGGCGCGAACGGCACCGTTGGCGGTGAGTTTGGGGTCGGCGGAGCGGCGTCTTCCCTCGGGGTCCGCCAGGCGCTCAAATGGTGTCGGCGGCCGCATCGGTTGTTGTTGGGGCTTAGGCACGATGCCCTCCTACCTGATCGTTGCGCTCGCGTGCGGTGGCACCAGCGGTAAGGCTCAATCCTTTGACTAGGGCGTTCTTGCCGTACTTGCCTTTTACGGCCAGGACGGCGCGCGCCAGGTCGCGTTCGCGCTCGTCGGCCTCGACGTCGCTGAACAGATTGACGGTGGCAAATTCCTCGGGCATGAGGTTGCCAAATCCCAGGTTGATGCGCTTGATCGGTCGTTTGGGGTCGACCGTCTGTGCCCAGAGCTCATCGAAATAACCCATGATCTTCTTAAACGAATTGGTGCGCTCGGGCAGCTTTCGCGAGGCGTTAGAGTGCGCGAAGAGCGCGGCATAGCCACCACGCGGTTTGCCGCCATGTTCTCCTACAAAGATGCCATCGATTGCCTGCGCCTCGCGCACCAGGCGCCGCCGTTCGTCATCGTGCTGGACGGGCTTGGGCGCACGGGGGGCGAGTTCGGGACCGGCGGTCGCGGCGGGTTCGATGCTCGACGTGCTTGAGCGCAGGTGCCGCATCCGTCTACATATTGTGCTGTGCCGCTGGCATCGAGCCGGCGTATGTCGGCTCGCTCGCTCGCGTAGCCCACAAAGAGCGAGATGCTGTCACACACCACGTGCTTGTCGATCAAATCCAGCACGGCGGCATCGACCATTTCGCGCAAGACGGTGTAGGCCTGCTCGTAGGCATAGCCCTTCGAGAGCACTTGCCCCGTGGTGGTCGAGGTCGCTTGCGGGCGATAAGCTTGGATATCGGCGATAGTTGTTGGCTCACGCCCAAAGGCGTGGTCGATCAGATACTCGGCATTGACGCCGAGCTCATCGTATAGCAGGTTTTCGTCGAGCGCGGCGACACCCATCAGGTCGTAGACGCCGTACTTTTCGAGCCGGGCTGCCACACCGGGGCCGATACCCCAGATGTCGGTGATGGGTCGATGCGGCCAGATCTCCTTGCGAAAGGTTTCGTTATCGAGTATGCCGATGCGGCTGGGTACGTGCTTTGCGGTAATATCGAGCGCTACTTTAGCCTGGAATAGGTTGGGGCCGATACCGACGGTGGCCGTGATGCCGGTGCGCGCGAGGACCTCGTCGCGCAACATGCAGGCGAACCCTTCGGCATCGGTGTGGTAGAGGTCTAGATAGGGCGTCACGTCGATAAAGCACTCGTCGATTGAATAGACGTGAATGTCTTGCGGGCTCACATATTCCAGATAGATGCCGTAGATTTTCGCCGACACCTCCATGTAGTGCTGCATGCGCGGTATGGCCTTGATGTAGTCGATGCCGTCAGGAATCTCGAACAGACGGCAGCGGTTGTGTATCCCGAGGTCTTTCATGGCCTGCGTGATGGCGAGGCAGATGGTCGCGCGTCCGCGCGATTCATCGGCAACGACCAGGCACGTGGTGAGTGGGTCGAGCCCGCGGTCGACACACTCGACGCTGGCGTAAAACGTCTTAAGGTCGATGCAGATATAGGTATGCTGCTCGTGCCCCACGCGTCCTCCCATCAAACACATGTTCTTATCGAATACCTGTTCGATAATACCTGCTTGCGCGGACACCGTCAAAACCTGCCAGGAATGGACAGGTTTATTTTGGTAGGTAAAGCGTTTGACCTGCCAAAATAAACCTGTCCCTTTTTGGTCGGTTGCCGTTTGGGGGCCGATTGGCAACGCTCGCTGATTATAGTCTTGACCTGCGCTAGAATAGTGGCATCTGAATGTCCGGGCGCATGGAGGTATGCGCTCGTATGCTGAGGAGGACTCTATGGCAACTGTTGCCGCACCTATCGATGCTACGTCGACTGCCGCTTGGAAGGCGCTCGAGGCTCATCAGGAGAAGCTCGAGGCCGAAGGTATCGACCTCAAGGCCTGGTTCGCTGCCGATGCCGAGCGCGTGAACAAGCTGAGCTTTGACGCCGGTGACCTGCACTTCGATCTGTCCAAGAACCTGGTGACCGATGAGACCGTCAAGCTGCTGTGCGATCTTGCCCGCGAGGTGAAGCTCGAGGAGCGCCGCGACGCCATGTTCTCCGGCGAGCACATCAACACCACCGAGGACCGCGCCGTCCTGCACACCGCGCTGCGCCGCCCGGCAAGCGAGAAGGGCCAGCTCATCGTTGACGGCCAGGATGTCGTTGCCGACGTGCACGAGGTCCTCGACCGCATGTACGCCTTTGCCGAGCGCGTGCGCTCCGGTGAGTGGAAGGGCGTTACCGGCAAGAAGATCGAGCATCTGGTGTCCATCGGCATCGGCGGCTCCGACCTGGGCCCGGTCATGGCCTACGAGGCCCTGCGTCCCTACGCCGACGCCGGTATCGATTGCCGCTATATCTCCAACATCGACCCCAACGACCAGGCCGAGAAGCTCAAGGGTTTGGATCCCGAGACCACGCTCGTGATCATCGTCTCCAAGACCTTCACCACGCTTGAGACCCTCACCAACGCCCGCGAGGTCAAGACCTGGATGCTCGAGCAGCTCAAGGCTCAGGTGCCATCGACGGTTCCGATGAACAGAACGCCGAGGCTGTGGCAAAGCACTTCGTCGCCGTTTCCACCGCACTCGAGAAGTCGAGGCTTTCGGTATCGACCCGGCCAACGCCTTCGGTTTCTGGAACTGGGTCGGCGGCCGCTACTCCGTCGACTCCGCCGTGGGCCTGTCGCTGATCGTCGTGCTCGGCCCCGAGCGTTTCCAGCAGTTCCTTGAGGGCTTCCACGCCATCGACGAGTACTTCTGCAACACGCCGCTCGAGAACAACGCCGTCGCGCTGATGGGTCTGCTCAACGTCTGGTACGTCAACTTCTTCGGTTCCAAGAGCCACGCCGTGCTGCCGTACTGCCAGTACCTGCATCGTTTCCCGGCCTACCTGCAGCAGCTCACCATGGAGTCCAACGGCAAGCATGTCCGCTGGGACGGCAGCGCCGTGACCTCCGACACCGGTGAGATCTTCTGGGGCGAGCCCGGTACCAACGGCCAGCATGCCTTCTACCAGCTGCTGCACCAGGGCACCGTGGTGGTCCCGGCCGACTTTATCGCCTTCGCCAACACCGCCAACCCCGCGACCGACAGCGGTCAGGACGTGCACGAGCTGTTCCTGGGCAACTTCCTTGCCCAGACCAAGCGCTCGCCTTTGGCAAGACGGCCGACGAGGTTCGTGCCGAGGGTACGCCCGAGCAGATCGTCCCGGCTCGCTGCTTTGAGGGCAACCGCCCGACGACCTCGATCTTTGGCGACACGCTGACCCCGTTCGCGCTCGGCGAGCTCATCGCCCTGTACGAGCACATCACGTTTGTCGAGGGTACGGTCTGGGGCATCGACTCCTACGACCAGTGGGGCGTTGAGCTGGGCAAGCAGCTTGCCAAGCAGATCACCCCTGCCTTCCACGACGACGCCACCAAGCCGAGCAGGACGCTTCGACCCAGGCGCTCATCGAGTTCTATCGCGCGCACCGTAAGTAGGATTCGCTGCGAAAACTAACGCATAGCCGACAAGGGCCCGTATCCGTTGGGATGCGGGCCCTTTGCTATCTGGATAGAATGGAATGTATCGGGAGGCGCCTCGACGGGCATCGCAATCGTCGAAGGCACGCCGTTCATGTTTGGGACAATGTGACATTTTTCCCGTTGCAAACAGCGCCGCCGTGGGTGTTCTGTATGATGGCTCAGACAAGGTTGCTCAATGACAGGGAGGCACATATGGCAATCAAAGCCATCGCAATGGATATCGACGGTACGCTCACCAACGACCAAAAGGTCATCAGCCCGCGTACGCGCGAGAAGCTGCTCGCGGCGCAGGAGTCGGGCATTAAGCTCATCTTGGCTTCGGGCCGTCCCGCATGGGGGCTGCACGCCTTGGCGCAGGAGCTCGACCTTCAAAACCATGACGGTCTGCTAGTTGCCTTTAATGGCGCGCATGTGGTCGATGCCCAGACCGACGAGGTGCTGTTCGATCAGGCTATGCCTGCCGACGAATTGCATCGCCTGATTGATCACCTGCGTAATTTTGACGTGATCCCTATGATTTCGCTTGGTCGCGATTTGCACGTCGAGGACTCGTACCATTGCATGATCACGCTGCCTGACGGCTCGCAGAAGAATATCGTCAAGTATGAGCGCGACGCGTGCGATCTTAAGATTCGCGAGGTGGAGAGCCTGCATGAGGTCGCTGATGCTTATCCCGTGGACAAGCTGCTGACGGCGGGCGATCCGACCTACCTGCAGGCGCATCACGAGGAGATGTATGCGCTTTAAGCAGACGCTTTCGGGCATGTTTACGGCTGACTGGTACTTTGAGTACACGGCGCCCGGTATCGACAAGGCCCGCGCGCTCGAGGGTGCCCTGCCCAAGCTCGGCATCGATGCCAGCGAGGTCGTCTCGTTTGGCGACGGCCAGAACGACAAGTCCATGATCGAGTGGGCCGGTACCGGCGTCGCCATGGGTAACGCTGTCGATGAAGTCAAGGCCGTGGCCCAGATGGTGACCGCCAACAACAACGAAGACGGTATTGCGGTGGCGCTGGATAAGCTGCTGGGTTAGAATCGCCGATAGTGCATGGTTCGGGCGTCCGCTTGCGGGCGCCCTTTTGTTAGGGAGGGTGCCGTGTCCGCATTTCCGTTCGACGCCGTTATCTTTGACATGGACGGCGTCATTGTCGATACCGAGTATTACTACCTGGGGGAGACTGCCGCGTTTGCCAAGGAGCTTGGGTTGAATCTGACCCAAGAGGAGTTGAACGGGCAGGTTGGTACCTCACATCAGTCTTCCTGCATATGCTGGTCGATTGGTTTGAGCGCGCCGGTAAAGGGCACTTCACTGGCGAGGAAGCATTGGCCGTTGGGACGAGTGGGCGCATAAGCGTCCGCGTGACTACCAGGCTTTGATTAACCCGGGCGCTGTGGATACGATTCGCGAGCTGCCGCGCCGCGGCGTTCGCGTGGCGCTTGCCAGCTCGTCTCCCATGGATAGCATCGAGGAAGTGCTCAATGCATGCGGGCTGTCGGATGCCTTTGAGTATGTGGTGAGCGGCGAGCAGTTTAAGGAGAGCAAGCCCGAGCCCGACATCTACCTGCATGCGCTGGACCTGTTGGGGCTGCCTGCGGTCCGTTGCTGCTGCGTTGAGGATTCGGTGCCTGGCATCACTGCCGGCAAGCGTGCCGGCCTGACGGTCATTGCCAAGCGCGAGGAGCGCTTTGGCTTTAGCCAGGATGCCGCGGACAAGATCATCGACCAGCTGCCGGAGCTGCTCACGCTTTCTTAGGAGCGCGGTAGTTGCGCGTTTTTCGGGTCTGATGAGTAAATAGCCGACATTTTGGTGCGACACCTAGCATACTTTAAGCTAATGCGGGCTTAAGGACTTGTTGAATGCCCTTAAGCCGTTTTAGACTTAATTGTGCTTGGAGAGGGTATATGCCACCGACTGAAGGGCTAACTGACGGTAAAGCAGCGATACCGCTGTACCAACAGGTTATCGATATCATCAAAAACGAAATCAACTCCGGTGCCTACAAGGCAGGTGCGCGGATACCCAACGAATTCGAATTGGCTGAGAGCTATAAAGTTGGCCGCGTTACCGTGCGACGCGCTATTGAGGAGCTCGTCCAACAGGGTTATCTAACGAAGCGACAGGGGAAAGGCACGTTTGTCAATGCCCCCAAGCTCAAGCGCAAGATTCGCCAGAAGGATGACGTCCAGAGTTTTTCGGACGCATGCCGCGTTAACGGAATGGAACCGGGGGCGCGTGTCATTTCGAGAAAGATGCTGCCGGCGGATTCCACCGAAGCACAGTTCTTTGGTGTTCCCGTTGGAACTGACTTGATCTGCGTTGAGCGCGTGCGTACTGCCGATGGCGTCCCTGTCATGCTCGAGAACAACATATATGTTTACGAGGACAACGCCTATCTATCAACGGCACCTCTATCTAACCAATCCATTTTTGAGTTCGTGCGCAACCGGACGGGCCGCACGCCCGCGTTTACCGACCCATGCACGCTTGAGATCGCGTGTGCGTCGCCCGAGGTCGCTCGGTTGTTGGCAGTTCCCGTTGGCGAACCCTTGTTTTATATGGAAGCTTCTTCTTTGATGAGCAGCGGCGGCCGTTTATCATCGGTCGTCAGCGGATCGTTGGGTCTCGCTACGTTTTTGACATCTAGGACATTGCGTATGAAAGCGCCCGGTGGGTCATCTCACCGGGCATTTCCATACCGTTCACGGCGCAAACGCAACCGTTCAACCGCGTTGCGGCAATCAGTTTGAAATTATCTTGATGGCGAGAAAAGCTGCTGGTAACCTATAGAACGTCATAGAACGTTTGCCTTGTGCAAACGTTGAAGCGAGATGCGCTGCAGTCTCGAGTTCTTTGGAGGTATCTATGTCAGATGCGAAGGCGAAGAAGACAAACAGACGTTTTAAGTTCAAATTACCGCATGTCTATACGATCATGTTCTTGCTGATCGTTGTCTTTGCGGTCTTGACTTGGATCGTTCCCTCTGGTCAGTATCAGCGCAAGATGATTTCGACAGCGGCGGGCGAGCGTGAAGTCGCCGTTGCTGGAACCTATGAACAGGTCGATAAGAACTACACCGATTCCGAGACCGGCGAGACCATCAATCTGGGTCAGGATATCTTCGCGGTCCTGCAAGCGCCCACTAAGGCATCCAGGAGGCTGCCGACGTCGTTGCGTTCGTCTTATTGATTGGCGGGTCGTTCGCAATCATCACCAAGACCAACGCTTTGAATGCCGGCATGAGCCGTGTGATTAAAAAGCTCAAGAACAAGGACATCCTCATCATTCCCATCACGATGACGTTGCTGTCCATTTGCGGCACCACGTTTGGTATGTCTGAGGAAGCCCTGCCGTTCTATGCCATCTTCATTCCCATCATGATGGGTATCGGTTATGACTCGATGACGGCATTCATCATCTGCTTCCTTGGTCCTAACCTGGGATATTGCGCTTCGACCATCGATCCGTTTAATGTTTTGATCGCCCAGGGCATCATTGGCATCGAGGGCAATCCGCAACTGTGGCTGCGCGCCGTTTCTTGGGTCATCTTCACTGCCGTCGGTATCGCATGGGCCATGCGCTACGCCATGCGCGTCAAGAAAAACCCCGAGTCGTCCATTACGTACGAGACGATAAGCTCAAGCGTATCGAGTTTTCCGTGACCGATGCCTCCATCGAGGAAGAGTTCACTACCCGTCAGAAGCTCGTGCTTATCGATTTTGCTTGCGGTATGGGCATTATCGTCTGGGGTCTTGTGACCCAGGGTTGGTACATGAATGAGATTTCCGCCGTGTTCCTTGGCATGGGCTTGCTTGCCGGTATCCTGGGCGGTCTTGACCAGCAGACGATTGCTGAGGAGTTCGTTAAAGGTCTCGCCGACTTTGCGTACGCCGCCATCGTTATCGGTATCGCTCGCGGTATTCTGGTCATCGCCGAGGGCGGCATGATCATCGACACCATCCTCCAGGCGCTCGCTACTGCGCTCGCCGGTGCACCCGCCGCCGTCTACACCACGTTTATGTATATCGTCCTTGGCCTGCTCTCTTTGCTGGTTCCCTCGAGTTCTGGCCTGGCGGCACTCACCATGCCCGTTATGGGTCCCCTGACCGAGCTCATGGGCCTCAATCCCGAGGCGGCCGTTACCGCGCTCCAGTTTGCCAACCAGACCATCAACACCATCAGTCCCGTGGCGGGCATGACGGTTGCCGGCCTTGGCGTGGCTAAGATTTCGTTTGGCCAATGGTGGAAGACCATTTGGAAGTTCTTCATCTTCATGGTCGTCTTTGGCCTGATCGTAACGGCAATTTCTGGCATGCTTCCGGCGTAGGTGGTTGTGATGTCTGATCGTTTGACGGTCCTGACGTCTAAGAGCGTCTTTACCGGTACGGGGGACCTGCCGTTTGAAGGTTTCGTAGCGGTCCGTGGCAATCGAATTGAGGCTGTTGGCACCAAGTGTGAGCTAGCTTCGTATTTGACCCAGGCGGACGAGGTAGTTGACCTGGCGACCGCACCGTCATGCCTGGCCTGATCGATGTGCATACCTTCTATACAGGCTGGGCGCTGCGGACGTTGGGGCCTGACCTGTCCGGCATCGCTGATGCCAAAGAGGCCGTGTCGCTCTTGCGTGCATGGAAAGAAGATCATCCGGATTGCGCGGCGGCTTTTGGCCACAACCTACCCGAAACGTTGGCATCGGATGCGAGAACGCAAATACGGCGGCTGTGTTTGACGATTGTTTTGGCGATATCCCTGTCGTCTGCTTTACACCGGGTGCGGAGACCTGCGTTCTCAATGCTGCCGCCAGTGCGCGATACGGCTTCACACCCCAGGCGTGCTATGCCGAGAAGATCTGGCGCATGATGGGCGATTTCCTCGCGCTGCCCGAGGTACGTGCGGGGTATTCGGGCTACATGAGCATGCTTAACGAGCGCGGCGTTACCGCCATCAAGGAGATGGCGTTTGATGACTACTACGGTTTTGCCGACGAAATGGCTCGCCGTGAGGAATCTGGTGAGCTGACGGTTCGCGTCTCTATGATGTCGCAGCCGGTGGGTGCCGGTGCAAATCTGTCATATGCTCGCGAGGCACGAGAGCGCTTCCGGGGTCCGTTCGTTCGTTTTTCTGGCTTCAACCGTATGACCGACCGCGGCGTATGGGCGGGGCTTGCCGAGATGATTGACCCCTATGAGGACACGGCCGATGCGGCGCTGCCGGCAAGACGGTCGTCGAGGAGCCCGAGTGGGATCTGATTGAGAACGAGCTGCGCGCAATTGATGCTGACGGCTTCCGATATTCCTTGCATTGCCAGGGCGATGGCGCCGTTCGTCGCACCGTGGCGCTCTATGCCTCGCTGCCTCGAGACGAGCATGGACGGTTGCTTCGCCGCCATGCGATTACCGATCTCGAGAACTCTGATCCGACCGATCTTGTCGAGTTTGGCAAGTTAGGTGGAATTTGCGAGGTCTATCCGCAGATTTTGACGCTGGACCGGCGCGAGGATTGCCTGTCGATGATGCGTCGACAAATTGGCAAGACGCGACTTTTGCACAGCTGGAATCGCCGCGGCATGGAAGATTCTGGATGCACGGTGTGCTGTGGTACGGATTTGCCGCTGCTGATTCCGAGCCTGGGCGAGTCAATCTACAGCGCGTGCGGCGGATACTTCGACGATGGACTGCCCGTGAATGAGGCCAACGCGCTAACACTTGTCGAGCTCTTGCGCGCTTGGACTGCCGGGGGCGCGTACGATCTGATGCGCGAAGACGAGCTGGGTACGCTCGAGGTCGCAAGCTTGCCGATATCTGCGTGCTCGATCGGGATGTGTTCGACCTCGATTATCACGACGCGCGCAATCTTGCGGTTGATATGACGATGTCGGACGGACAAATCGTGTTCGATCGAAATAAGGAGGCATAAGATGTCTGAATCCAAACCGACGCTGCGCCGCGAACAGATTGCGGGCATGAATATCCACTACATCATGTGGTCGCTCGATTACTTCCTTGATGTGCAGCAGCGTTTGGGCTTTGAGTCCATTGAGCTGTGGTGTGCAGAGCCGCATGTGACACTCGACCATACGGGCTACTTTGAGGCTGAGGTCCTGGCGAAAAAGGCTGCAGACCGTGGGCTTAGGTATCGTACTCTGTGCCCCGAGAATGTTTGCTATCCTTGGCAGTACTGCGCACGCAAACCGCTGCATGAACAGCGCAGCCTGGCGTACTTTAAGCACGGCATTGAGCTTGCCGAGGTACTTGGGTGCGACCGTATGTCCGTCAACTCGGGCTGGGGCGACTGGGACGAGGACCGCGAGGAAGCCTGGAAGCGCAGCCGCGAGCACTTGTCCATTCTGGCGGAGTATGCCGGCGAGCACGGTCTGGTGCTTACGATGGAAAGCCTGCGTCCCGAGGAGAGCAACCTTGTGACGACGGTTTCCGATGCGAAGCGCATGATTGACGAGGTCGCGAGCCCGTACTTGCAGCCCATGGTTGATACAACCGCGATGGGCGTTGCAGGCGAGACGCTCGAGGACTGGTTTGCCGCCTTTGGTGATGGGGCAATACACGAGATGCACTTTATCGACGGTGATCCGTATGGCCATCTGGTGTGGGGCGATGGCAAGCACGATATGGACTCCTTCGTCGCCACGCTTAATGCCCATGGTTTCGATGGCATGCTGGGCCAGGAAATCACGGACGGGCGTTACTACGATGACCCGGCGGCGGCAGATGCCAAGAACATGGCCGCATTCGAGAAATATCTGATTGACTAAAACAACTATCGGCCACGCAGCCAACGTCATTGATTGCGGACCAAACAAGAAAGGAACTGGATATGAACGCACACGATTTGATCAAAGAGGCAATTGCCGAGAAGGGCAAGTTCGACAGCGTCTACTGGATTGCTTGCGGTGGCTCCATGATCGATTTGATCCCGGCTCATGAGCTTCTGCAGCGCGAGGCAACCACCTTCACTTCGTATATCTATACGGCTCGCGAGTTTGATATCATGCGCCGCGCCGCTTGGGCGAGAAATCCCTGGTCATTGCTTGCAGCCACAGTGGCAACACCCCCGAGGTCGTCGAGGGCTGCGAGATTGCCCTTGCTGCCGGCGCTACGGTGATCGCCCAGACCGACAACGCTGGATCCAAGATTGACTCCGGCAAGTGGACCACGTGGGTCTACCCGTGGGGCGAGGGCGTGCCGCAGGCCGAGGTCCCCGCTGGCATTTCGCTGTCGCTTGCGGCCGAGCTGCTCGATCAGCAGGAGCTACGCCGATCTTGCCGATATGTATGCCGGTATCGCCGAGATGGATAAGATTCTTCCCCCGGCACGTGAGAAGGTAAATGCCGAGCTAGGTGATCGTTTTGCCAAGCTTTGCCAGGAGCACGAGTTCTTCTACATTCTGGGCAGCGGTCCCAACTTTAGCCAGACCTACGGTTTCGCTATCTGCTCTCTTATGGAGATGCAGTGGCAGCACTGCAGCTACATCCACTCTGCCGAGTACTTCCACGGCCCCTTCGAGGCTACTCAGGATGGCGTTTTTTATTTCCTGCAGATGGGCTCCAGCGAGTGCCGTGCTATGGACGAGCGCGCCCTTGCGTTCCTTAAGACGCATACCGATACGCTGATGGTGCTCGATGCCAAGGAGTACGGTATGGAAGCCGTGCCGGCGAGTGTCCGTGCCTATCTGGACCCGGTGCTGTTCTACGCCATGAACTGCGAGCTGCGTGCTGCACGCGGCAAGGTGTTTGATCACGATCCCGATTTCCGTCGCTATATGGGTGTTGTCGAGTACTAGAAGGGGCAAAGGCCATGGCATTTAACGTTAACGCGCTCGGATTTGGCGACAACGTCGTCGATCGCTACGAGCATATCCACACCATGTATCCCGGCGGCAATGCGGTGAACTTCGCCGTTTATGCCAAGAAATGCGGTGCCGCACGCTCTGCATACATGGGCATTTTTGGCAATGACGCCGCTGCCGAGCATGTCATTGCAAGCCTCGAGGATGAGGGTATCGAGCTTGACAAGTGCGAGCAGATGATTGGCGAGAACGGAGCGGCTCGCGTGACCGTCGTTGACGGTGACCGTGTCTTCCTCGGCTCCAACGAGGGCGGTATCCGTGGCGATGCGCGCTATGTTCTCGATCGCTTTGACCTTTCGTACATGAAGCAGTTCGATGTGGTTCATTCGGGCAACTATTGCTTCACCGAGCGCGAGCTGCCCAAGTTGAAGGCTGCGGGCGTCACGGTCTCTTTTGACTTTTCGGACGACTCCACCGACGAGTACTACGAGCAGATTGCGCCCTATGTCGATTTTGCTTTCTTTAGTGCGGCGGATGCCGCGAGTGAGGACGAGATTCGCGAGCGTCTGGCATGGGTGAAGGATCTGGGTCCGCGTTTTGTGTCGGCTACGGCGGGCGCCGAGGGCTGCATTGCTTACGACGGCGAGCGTTATTACCGCCAGCTGGCTAAACCGGTAACGGACATGAAGGACACCATGGGGGCGGGCGACTCGTTCCTCACCTCGTTTTTGATGTGCTATCTCGATTCCGCCAAGCGTGGTGAGGGTGGCGCCGAGGCCATCGAGCGCGCGCTCGACTTTGCTGCCAGGTTTGCCTCGACCGTGTGCGGCATGGAAGGTTCTTGGGGCCACGGAGCACCAATCGTCGAATAGCTTAAGAAAGCGTACGGCGGTCTGGCTATGAGGCTTGGACAGCCGATGCAAAACAATAAGCGAAACGCGAAAAGGGGGCTCGCCATGTGGTGGGTCCCCTTTTGCACATTGGAGAAGACCATGGGTATTAAAGCGTGTGCGGCTGGTTTTTGCTGTGCGGACGTCTATCAAAACATCGGCGTGTTCTATCCGACTGGTAATGGCATTGACTGGGGTATCCATCTTGCACGATTGGGCGTTTCGGTATCCGCCGTGTCGGTTGTCGGCAAGGACGAGTACGGAGACAAGATGAGAGAGGCGCTGGCCGCCGAGGGGTTTGATATCTCTCATCTGCGGGTGGAGGATGGCGACACCTCGGTGATGCTCATGGCATTGAAAGACGGCGTCGATCGCGTGCATCTCGAGGCAATCGATGGCGTAATGGAGACATATCGTCCGAATGAAGATGACCGGGCGTTTATCCTAGAGCATGACATCATTCATACCGACCTGTTTGGCAATTGTTTGGACCTCCTGCCCGAATGGCATGATGCGGGCAAGACGGTGGTTATGGACTTCTCGGTGTTCAGCCAGGATCCGAATATGCCTGCGAGGCTCATTTTCCTTACGTAGACTATGCGTTTATGTCGTTTGAAGAGGACACTCCGGAGCTGCGTGATTGGGTACGTCACGTACAGAAGTTGGGGCCGCGGGTGGCAGTTGCCACGCTTGGCGAGAAGGGAAGCATTGCCTTTGACGGCGAACGCTTCTATGAGTGCGGGATCGTACCGGCGGAGAAGGTCGTTAACACCGTGGGCGCCGGTGACTCGTATATCGCCGGGTTTACCAAGGGCGTGATTGATGGCCTTGATATTCCGGCGTGTATGAAGCGGGCGCCGAGCTTTCGTCCCGCGTCATCGGCTCTTTTGAGCCGTACTAGGGTCAAATGCTTGGAAAGGAGTGCGAAATGGTTATCGACATGTTGGTCCAGCCCATGCTCTACGGCGAGATCTATACGCCGGGTGATGAGCCTGATGGATTCGGTTTTTGGTCACGAGAATTTGGTATGGGGCATATGGGCCCCATGGATTGGGATGAGCTTCAAGTCGAGATGGACGTCTGTGATGTGCAGAAGAGCGTGCTCATGCCGCTCGATGTAACCACGGCATGCGGAGGGCATTTTGGCACCAATGACCAGATTGCCATGCTGGTTGCCGCGCATCCCGATCGTCTGTGGGGATTTGCGAGCGTAGATCCGCAGGTGAGCGGTGCCGCAGACGAATTGGGGCGCGCCTTTACCGAGTTGGGGGCAAAGGGGCTTTGCCTGCATCCGGCAAAGCAGGGTTTTGCTCCCGATGATGCCATGGCCGAGCCGCTTTACGAGCTGTGCGAGCGCTATAACAAGCCGGTAGTTTTCCATGCCGGTATGTCTTGGGAGCCGGGCGCAGAGCTCTCGCGCAGTAATCCGCTTGTATTTGAGCACACAATCGCAACGCATCCAAATGTGCGTTTTAGTTTGACCCACTTTGGCTGGCCCTGGGTGCGCGAGACCGTGGCGATGCTGCTCAAGTATCCCAACTGCTACACGGACACCTCTATCACTTACATCGATTCGCCCGAGGAGATGATGCAGCGTCTTTTCACGGTCGATATGGGGCCGCTGTGGTATGAGCGCGCGCTATCGCATCAAGTGATGTTCGCCAGCAATACGCCGCGCTTCCGTGCGTTCAAACTCAAACGGGCGCTCGATACCGTGTCCATGCGCGATGATGCGCGAGAAAGGCTCTACTGGGGTAATGCCCTGCGTTTTCTTGAAGGGGATGAGTGAACATGGTGACGCTCGAGACATTGAGCTATCTATCGACTGCTCCGGACCAGTTCATCGATATTACCGAAGACGTGCACGCTGCCATTGAACGCAGCTCGGTGACGAATGGCTTGGCAGCGATTATTTTGTCGCATACGACCTGTGGAATCGTGGTAAACGAGGGGCTGCCCTGCGTGGAGACGGATCTTATGGAGACGCTTGATCGCATCGCCCCGCTAGATGCCCCCTATGCGCATGCACACTTCCTGCCGAGCTATGGAGCCACCGGCAACAACTCCTGTGGGCATATCAAGAGCATGATTTGTGGAAACAGCTGCTTCTTTCCCGTCCAAGATGGCCACATCGTGTGTGGAGGTGCCCAGAACATCTATCTTGCGGAGTTTGACGGTCCGCAGAAGCGAAAAGTGTACGTTGAGGTGCTGGGGGAGTAACGTCCCTGCAATAACCCTATGAAGGAGCACGCTATGTCGTTTCTAACCTCGATGTTCAAGACCGAAAAGCCGGTTATCGGAATGCTGCACCTGCGTCCTCTGCCGGGCGATCCACTGTATTACCCGGGCGGAAGCGTGTCGCAGGTCGTGGAAGCCGCCAAGCGCGATCTCGAAGCGTTGCAACGGGGCGGTGTCGATGGCATTTTGATTACCAATGAGCTCTCGATGCCCTATGAGCAGCACGTTTCTCCCTCAACCCTTGCATCGATGGGCTATGTAATCGGGGTTCTGTCCCATGATTTGTCGACCCCTTGGGGAGCTGAAGCTATTTACGATGGTGATGCCACAATCGAGCTGTGCGCTGCCGTCGATGCGCAGTTTACGCGCTGCAATTTTTGCGGTGCCTGGGCCGGTGATCTCGGGCTGATTAACCGAGATTTCGCTCACACCATGCGTCGCAAGACGGCGCTGCGCCTGGACGACCTCAAGCTTTTTCACTTCATCACGAGCGAGGGGGAGGTTTATCTCAACGACCGCACGACTGCGGACATTGCCGATTCACTTCTCTTTAATTGCCTACCGGATGCGATGGTCATCGGCGGTTCGGCTGCCGGTCGTGGTGCTTCGGGCGAGCTTGCCGATGAGGTCCGCGAGCGTGTTGGCGAAGTGCCTGTGGTATGTGGCACCGGTTGTCGCGAAAATACCGTGGCTGACGTATTTGCTCACTACGATGGCGCGTTTGTCGGCACCTGCTTAAAGCGCGACGGAAAGCTGGATGCCCCGGTTGATGTTGAGCGGGTAGTTCGTTTTATGGCTGCCGCTCGTACGGCGCGAGGGGAGTAGGCACCTATGGCGTTCTATCTGGGTATTGATATTGGGACAAGCGCCTCTAAAGGCGTTTTAATCGATGATCGATGCAATATCGTTTGCCAGGCCTCTTGTGGACACGAGACGGACAACCCGCGTGATGGATGGTACCAGCATGATGCGGAGGCAGTTTGGTGGGAGATTTTTGCCGCTTGTCGCGCGAGCTGGTGGTGCGATCGGGGGTTAATGCGGCGCAGATTGGATGCGTGGGCCTTTCCGCATTGGGTTGCGACTGCGTACCGGTCGATACCGAGTGCAACGCGCTGGCACCCGCGATTTTATATGGAGTCGATGCACGTTCGAAGCCGCAGATTGACGAGCTTCTTTCCGAATATGGGCCAGATCGCGCACGCGAACTTTTCGGGCACGATCCCTGTTCGTCAGATATTGCTCCAAAGATCTTGTGGTTTAAGGAGAATATGCCCGAGGTGCACGAACGTGCCGCGAAGTTCCTGACGGCGTCATCGTTTCTGTGCGCGAAGTTGACGGGGCGTTTTACGGTGGACCGTTATTTGGCGGAGGATTTTCTTCCCCTATACGATCGCTACACTTGGAAGGTTGATGCTCGGGAATGTGCTCGTTTCTGCCGGCCTGACCAGATGGCGGAGGTAATGTCGGCTACCGATATTGCCGGGGTGATTACGCAGCGTGCGGCTGAGGCGACGGGGCTCGTGGCAGGGACACCTGTCTTGGTGGGAACGGGCGACTCTGGTGCCGAGGCCATTTCGACGGGTGTATTCCGTCCCGGCGATATGATGGTTCAGTTGGGGAGCACGGCGTATTTCATCTACTTAGCTGATCATATGGTCGATGATGCTCGCCTGTGGCCAGGGACGTTTATCATTCCCGGAACTTACGGGATCTGCGCGGGGACCAATACAGCGGGTGCACTCACATCGTGGCTGCGCCAAGAGCTGTATCGCGACGCCGTAGAGGCCGAGGGCCACGGTGGCCCCGATGCATATTCGGTTATGGCGCATGATGCCGCCGATGTGGCGCCGGGTGCCGATGGGCTCCTGTGTCTGCCGTACTTTGCGGGGGAGCGTACTCCGCTCAACGATCCCGAGGCGCGTGGCGTCTTCTTTGGCCTGACCGGAAGGCATACGCGAGCCCATATGGTTCGCGCCGCCTTGGAAGGCGTCGCGTATACCGTTGCATCCCATGTCGACATTATCGAGCGAGAGCATGGACTGCCAATTGGGCGCATTATGCTTGTCGGAGGTGGAACCAAGAATCCAATTTGGATGCAAGCTATCGCCGACGTATGCGGGCGCGAGGTCTCGGTTGCCAAGGTTACGGTGGCGCATGCTTCGGTGATGCCATTATGGCAGCTCTCGCAGGTGGCGCCTATACATCATGGGATGAACTCGCCCGAGTCCTTGGCGTTGCGCAAACAATCGTGCCCGATATGACTGCCCACGAGCTATATGCGTCGCGTCGTCATATCTTTGACGAATTGTATACACGCAACCGTGATCTCATGCACGAATTGGTGTAATGCCGCCGAACTGTACCGCCTTCCAATAAGGACTGCGTTGTGCGATTCGCATGTCCCTTGGCATTTTTGCCACAGGGGTTAGCGAAGGTCAAAAACAGAGCGCGCATTTGCTAAAACTGCCGATTCGATGTGCTTTATGTCACATTTTTTGAGCGAGGCGATGCGTTCTGAGGTCCTTGTGAGCGATCTGATGAGCGATTGCGCGCTTGTTTCTGTGTTTGGCTCGGCCGGCGCATCGGTCTCGAGCAGTAGACGGTCGAGTGGAATCTGTCGTGTGTATTCGCGTCCTCGTTTAGATGCGAGCATGCGTTCGTTGACGGAAAAATAGCAGCCCGCATTACGCGCGCGGACGAGTTCGTCCGAAGTGCCGCTAAACCAGTGGAAGATGATAACGGGGGAGTCGGAGTTTGGGATGAGTAGTCCATGCGATTCGAGGACGTCCAGTACGGTTCCCGCCGAACGAACGGCGTGAATTGATATCACGCGCCCGGTAAGAGGATGCTGCACGAGCGCATCGCAGAGCCGGTCAAATGTCTGTATTTGTAGCGGTTCGCTTCCGGCAAAGCGCGCGGAAAAGTCGAGTCCGACCTCGCCGATAAAGCGCTCTTGTGCGGCGACCTTGCAAAGCAGATTGATTTCGGCGGCACCGCATCGTCCGTCGGCGAGCCACCAGGGATGGAGGCCGGCGCCCGCGATAATGTTTGGGTATCGGCTGGCCCGCTTTTTTGCTGCCGCGAAGTCGCGTGGGTCGACCCGCAGTCAAAGAGCCCCAGACCCAACGCCGCCGACTCACTGGCTGCAGCATCGGGCTGAGCATCAAATCAAGATGACAATGCGTGTCAAAGAATCGCGGTTCCATCGCAGGGCATCCTGCTAGTCCAAGCGCTGGCCGTCGGCGCGCACGCGCTCGCACCCGCGCCCGCTGATCTGACGGATAACCTCGCCGGCGATCATCTGACCCATGATGGGCGGCATAAAGCTGGCGGTACCCAACTCGGTACGCTCGTGGATGTTGGACGGGTCGCGGGGTTGGGTTTTAACCGATTCCTCACAGCTAAACAGCACGTGCAGGCTCTTGATTTCGCGCTTCTTACATTCTTTGCGCATAATGCGGCTCATGGGGTCGCGCACGGTGTCAAAGATATCGGCAAAACGCAAGCATTCGGGATGCAGCTTGTTGGCCCCGCCCATAGAGCTAACCAAACGAATGTCGTGATCTTGAGCATATTTGGCAATGGTGAGCTTGGCCGAGATGGTGTCGATGGCGTCGACGACGTAGTCGAGCTTGCCGCCCGTCTGCTCAAAAACGCTCGTAAAGAACTCGTCGATATTGTCGCTCAGCAGATATTCAGTTCGCTTGATGACGGTGGTGGCGGGATTGATGTCGTGGATCATGGCTTCCATAACATCGACCTTGTGCTTGCCGACGGTGCTGTGAAAGGCGATGGCCTGGCGATTGATATTGCTGGGCGCGATGATGTCCTTGTCCAGAATTACAAAATGACCAATGCCGCCGCGGGCGAGTGCCTCGCAGCAGTTGGAGCCCACACCTCCGCAGCCGAGTACCAGCACCGTGGCATCGGCGAGCTTGTCGAGTGCCTCGCGGCCCATGATGATCTCGAGCTTGGTATCGCGTGTCTCGACGGGAGCTGCGGCTGCGGTTTCGGCCATAGATGTCCTCCGATGGGGAAGCGGATCGTGTTTGGGCTATCGCATTATAGGGATTATCACGATTCCATTTGAGCCCTAGGGGCTTGTTGAAATGAGATCGGGATTCGCATAAGATGAAGCAGATGGCACCCGTTGCCGCGGGTTAGCCAACTCCGAAACACGTTTGTAGCGTGAGAAGTGGCCGTCTTCGCATTACGCGGGGGCGGCTATTTCATTCGACCTCCAATGTGGATGCCGAGCTCCACGGCCGCGATTACAAGCAATAACAACGTCAGGACATCGTCAATACTCATAGTCCATCTCCTTCTTGGTAAGAGGGAGCTGACCCATCTGCTTCTTGTCCCATTGTATCTAAAAACGAACGAATGTTCTATACATAGTATCAAATTAGATAATTAGACAAACATCTAAATAACGAGTATACTGTGCGCGTCGTGAGAGATAGTGAGAGGAGGTTCTATGCCGGGAGAGGGTTTTAAAGCGCTGGCCGACCCTACGCGGCGGCGCATCTTAGAACTACTGCGCGAGGGCAACCGCACGGCAGGGGAGCTTGCTACGCATTTCGACATCAGCAAGCCGTCATTGAGCCATCATTGGCGACGCTCAAAAACGCCGGGCTGGTGACCGACGAGCGCCATGGCCAAAACATCGTTTACAGCTTAAACACCACCGTCATGCAGGACTTGATTGGCTGGTTTATGGGCTTTACAAACACGGAAGGTGATAAGGATGAATAACGAAAACAAGGGCATTCACCCCACGGGGGTATCGTCGCGCGTGTGGATTGCGCTGGTCGTTCTGTGCGTTGCCAATGTCGTAGCGCACCTCATGGTGATGCCGAGCTTGCCTGCACAGATTCCCACGCACTGGGGCGCGAACGGCGCCGTCGATGGTTGGGGTCCTAGCTGGATGGCCTCCGCGCTCGGCGTGCTGCCTCTGGCGCTTCTCGCAATGTTCTGCGTGGTGCCGCGCATCGATCCCAAAGGTGAGGCATATCGAACCTCGGGCAAGTTCTATCAGGGCTTCGTAATCGCCTTCACCTTGTTCATGTGCGCCATAAGCTGGCTGGGAGAGCTTACGGTCTGGGGCGTGGTGCCGGCGGTCGGTTCGGTCAACGTGCTGATTTCCGGTGCTATCGGTTTGCTGTTCATCGGCGTAGGCAACTACTTGCCGCGTGTGAAGCAGAACTATACGCTCGGTATCAAGACGCCTTGGGCGCTTGCCGATCCCGAGAACTGGCGCCGTACGCAGCGTTTTGGCGGCGCCTGCTTTATGGTGCTGGGTATTGGCCTGATTGTGATGGGCGTGGCAGGTGCGGTGCTTTCGAGTGAAGTCGTTGCCGCGGTGATTGCGGTTCTGGCGTTTGGTTCAGCCGGAGCTGCCTACGTCTATTCGTATCTGCTGTGGCGTAAATCGCAGCGAGCCGTTCGCTAAGGTTGCGGAAAACTAGCGTACGCAGTTCATAGTATGTTCCGGGGGACTTTTCCCAGGTAGTATTAGGGGGTGTGGGCAACCATGCCCCTTTTTCGTTAAGTTTCAGAGCTGGTTTCCTCATTTCGTTTCCACTAAAGCGAATCAAGAATAGGGAAACAGCAGGTAGAAAGGATAAAACAGGCATATGGCGGAGTTTATCTACCAAATGTATCAGGCTCGCAAGGCCCATGGCGACAAGGTAATCCTTGACGACGTGACCCTGAGCTTCTACCCGGTGCCAAGATCGGCGTCGTGGGCCCCAACGGTATGGGCAAGTCGACCCTGCTCAAGATCATGGCCGGTATCGAGGAGGTCTCCAACGGCGATGCCAGGCTCACTCCCGGCTACACCGTGGGCATCCTGCAGCAGGAGCCGCCACTCGACGACGACAAGACCGTCATCGAGAACGTGCGCATGGCGTTTGGCGACATGATCGCCAAGGTCGATCGCTTCAATAAGATCGGCGAGGAGATGTGCGACCCGGACTGCGACATGGATGCCTCATGGCCGAGATGGGAAAGCTCCAGGACGAGATCGACGCCGCCGACGGCTGGGATATCGATTCCAAGCTCGGTCAGGCCATGGACGCCCTGCAGCTGCCCGATTCCGACATGCCGGTCAACGTACTTTCCGGCGGCGAGCGCCGCCGTGTGGCCCTGTGCAAGCTGCTGCTCGAGGCTCCCGACCTGCTGCTGCTTGACGAGCCCACGAACCACCTGGACGCCGAGTCGATCCTGTGGCTCGAGCACTTCCTGCACAACTACCAGGGCGCGGTGCTTGCCGTCACGCACGATCGCTACTTCCTGGACAACGTTGCCGAGTGGATCTGCGAGGTCGACCGCGGCCACCTTTATCCCTACAAGCAACTACTCCACGTATCTGGAGACCAAGGCCGCCCGTATCGAGGCACAGCAACCGCGACGCCAAGCTCGCCAAGCGCATGGAGGCCGAGCTCGAGTGGGTGCGCAGCTCGCCCAAGGCCCGTCAGGCCAAGAACAAGGCCCGTCTGGCCCGCTACGAGGAGATGGAGGCTGAGGCGCGCGCTAGCCAGAAGCTCGACTGGACTGACATTCGCATCCCTGTCGGCCCGCGTCTGGGCAATAAGGTGCTCGAGGCCCATCACCTGCACAAGGAGTTCGACGGTCGCGTGCTCATCGATGACCTTTCGTTCACCCTGCCGCGCAACGGCATCGTGGGCGTCATCGGCCCCAACGGTGTCGGTAAGACCACGCTGTTCAAGACGATTGTGGGTCTGGAGCCGCTGACTTCGGGCGAGCTCGAGGTGGGCGAGACCGTCAAGATTTCTTACGTCGACCAGAACCGTTCCGGCATCGACCCCGATAAGAACCTGTGGGAGGTCGTCTCGGACGGCCTGGACCACATGATGGTCGGCGAGACCGAGGTTCCGAGCCGCGCTTATGTGGCGAGCTTTGGCTTTAAGGGCCAGGACCAGCAGAAGCGCGCCGGCGTGCTCTCCGGTGGCGAGCGCAACCGTCTGAACTTGGCGCTCACGCTCAAGCAGGGCGGCAACCTGCTGCTTCTCGACGAGCCCACGAACGACCTCGACGTCGAGACGCTGTCCTCGCTCGAGGCGGCACTGCTCGAGTTCCCGGGCTGCTCGGTGGTCATTAGCCACGACCGTATGTTCCTGGACCGCGTCGCCACGCACATCCTGGCGTGGGAGGGCACCGATGAGAATCCGGGCAACTGGTATTGGTTCGAGGGCAACTTCGAGGCCTATCAGGCCAACCGTATCGAGCGCCTGGGCGAGGACGCAGCCCAGCCGCATCGTATTCACCGCAAGCTGACGCGCGATTAGTCGAGCTCAGGTGACCTAATGAGAAAGGGACGATAACCTTGAGGGTTATCGTCCCTTTTTGTTACTTGGCAGAAGGTTCGACTTTATCGATTGCCAGGTGGCTCCGAGACCGCCGGTGGTGTTGCGGCGAATGCGCACGGTAACCTCGCGGCGCTCGCCGGCCTGCGTATAGCACAGGGGGAAGCTTGCGCGGTTTCGCGCGGCCTCGATGGTACCGCGCTCGCGGGCGATCCAGTAGTACTCGCCGACGATGCCGAGGGTATCGGCGCCGTAGGGGAGATAAGTCGACAGCTGGTGCAGAAGCGGGCCGGGGCAGAAGACTTCGGTTGCGAAATCGATGGGGAAGTCCTCGGGGATGGTCGGTGCTGCGGGTGCGGGGGTTGGGGCCGCTGCGGGTGCCGAAGCCGGTGCGGATGCAGGTATTGGTCGCAAGCAGCGGCGGGCATGGATTCGATGACGGGTGCGGGCTCCGGCGTTACTTCCGGCTTGATCTCGGAATCTGCGGGCTTCACGGTGACGGGCGCGTCTGCAACTGCGGTTTCAACCTCAACCTGCGTCGCGTTCTCGTTCTCGACGCTCGGCTTTGCTCGATGGGCGTGGACGCATGGTGGTGATCCCGGCGTTTGCGTTCTCGGGGTCATAGACGACCGTGAGTGAGATGGCGGGCTGCGGCGTCTCGGCTCCGGCGTCGCTCGGTAGCGTCTTGATTCGCGGGCTCGTCGGACTGGTCGTCCTCGGCGTTGTCGCCAAAGACATCGCTGTTTTGGAACGCAGGCGTCTCGGGTTGGCCGGCGGTTTCTTCGGCTTTCGACTTGGGAACCTCGTTGAGCTCAACGGCGGCTTCCTGCTCAGCCATGACTTCGGGCTCGGTCGTGGCAGCGATTTCAGTTTCGACCTCTGCCGTTACTTCAGCAGTGACTTCAGCCTCTACCTCGGGCTCCGGCGCGGCTTCGACTTCGGGCTCGGGACGCTTGACGTGCTTGGGGCGCACAGCTTTGAGGTCCTTCTCGCCGCGCTTCTTCTTTTTGTACGACTGCTTGGCGCCCTTGGCGGCCTCGGGCTTGTCCTCGCCCTTGGCAAGGGCAGCATCCCAGGCCTCATTGGCGATGACGGTGGCATACAGACGTCCGCCCTTAAAGACGGTCAGCTTAATGCAGTCGTCGAGTTCCTCGAGCAGCTCGCGCGTGGACTCGAAGCCCAGGTCATAAGCGGTCATATCGCCAGCGGCGAGTGTCTCCTCGACCTGTGTCATAAACGTTTGCTTGCCACACCCAATCGCATCGCGCAGCAGGCGATACAGATAGATGTGGTTGCCCAGCGAAAGCATGGGCCTAACTATTGTCTTGCTCATGGCAAATCTCCTCTTTACACATGTAAAGCATCTTACCATCGCATGGCGCTCGCCATGGCGGCGCTCAAGGCAAACGGCGCGAACCGCTGTCGGTTCGCGCCCGTTGTACAGGTTGCCTATCTGGGGATGCAGTGCCTAGTTGCCCGATGTCGTGCCTTGCTTGAACTGTCAGATGCCGTGCCGGACGCGGTTCCGCTCGAGCTGTTGGTGTTGCTGTTGTCGGTAGATCCCGTACTCGGTGTATTGCCATTCGCCTGGTCGCCCGTGCTCGGTTGAGAGCCGTCAGTCGTTTGGCTTGAGTCAGTCGTGCCGGATTGCGTGCCGCTGTTGTTCACGGAAGAATCGACGCCCTGCGATTGGTTTTGGGTGTTCGAGGACGAATTGGCAGAGGTAGAACTGTCTTGCGTATCGTCAGTCTGTGCCTGCTGATCCTGCGACTGGGTGTTGCCATTTGCATCGCTCTCGGTCGTGCGCGACGACAGGATTGGCTCGGGACGCTCGCCCAGACCCTCACCGGCTGTGGTGATAAGGATGGCGCCGGCGCAGGCGATGACCGCGACGATGGCGATAGCGATCGAGAAGACGATGACCTTCTTTTGCGTCTGGCTGCGCTCAGCCGCCGCCTTGGCGCGCAGGCTGTTGGGAGCGACGCGCGCCGTGGTCGCGCGTCCCGCAACCTGGCGCATCTCCTGCGTGGTTGCGGCGCCACCTAGGTGCTCCTCGACATTGGCTCAACGGCTCGTAGGCGCCGGTAGGGTAGTCGACAGCGGCATGCGTGCCTTGATTGCTTCGGCGCTGGCGGAGATAAAGTGGCGATAGACCTGCGAGGACACAACAGTGATGACTGAGCTCACAGCGGCACCAATCACCGAGCCGGCAATGCCGATCTTTGAAGCAAGCGCCACGCTCGTGGCGGCAGCTGCGGCGCCGGCGATGATCTGGGGAATGGAAATGTCGTCGAACAGGCCCTTTTTAGGCGCGATGGCCATGGTCTGGCCGATGGAATGGTTTTCGTGCACGCCGTTGTTGAGCGATGCAGGCGTCATGACGCGCGTGCGCGGCGCGTCGGTGTATTCAGTCGTCATACGGGGTCCTCCCGGTGTAAATCTGCTTCGTTTTGTGTAGCCATCAGGGTACCCACCAGATGTGAATCGTACGTGACATTTAACAGATACCATCAACTCATCAAGGGGGCCTGCTGTCTTTGGTGCAATAGCTTGATGCTAAACTGGATTTATGTTTGCGAGGTGGTTTACGTGATGTACCCGTATATGACATTCGAAGATGGAACCGAGGTCATTCATTCTGACCTGATTACAGATGGCGATATCGAAAAGGTTATCGTGCATTTTGAGCGACCGACGGCAGAGGGCTTCGACTCCGCTCGTTGTGAGTTGCCTTCCTGTTCGTGGACTGACTGGGAAGGGCATTTTACTCAGAGTGAAAAACGAGCTTTCGAAGAGTGTCTGAGCAAATAATTCTGATTAGTTCGAGTTTAGTTCGAATAAAGAAGCTGAATGCGATGAGCTAAAGCGTATGCATTTTTAGTATTAGATGCGTATGAAATGGAGGATGTGAATGGATGAGCTAATAGACTTTAAAAAACGATTTCTCAAGAATGGCGAGCTGGTTTCAATTCCAAAAAAGGAAAGCTATAAAAGAATCATGCTGCTATGGGCCGTCTCTTTCTTTGAATTAAATACAAGTTATACGGAGCTTCAGGTTAATCGTGTGCTGTCACAGCTCTATCCTGATTATGCCGTGTTGAGGCGGTACTTGGTTGATTATGGATTCCTATTAAGGGATGAACGAGGCCTGAAATACGAGGTTAATCGTGATGTTCACGGTATTGAGAGCTAGCCGTCCGGTTCGGGTCCTATATATTGCTAGAGGGATAAGCGAAATAGGCAATTGGTGTGCGAATATTGCTTTGCCAATGCTGATTTACGAGGTAACTCACGATGTTTCTGCAACTGCTTTGATGGTTTGCTGCAGATTTGCCCCCTCTCTGTTTTCAGTTGCGCTCGCGCAGCTGCCTCAGAAGATGGGTATCGGGACACTGCAGGCCATGAGATTGGCAGACTTAATTCGCGCGGGATTATTCGTTTGCTATATTTTTGTTGATAGTAAATGGAGTATGTTTGCTATTACGTGCACGGTATCGCTTTGCCGAACGGTAGAAATGCCCTGCTTTTACTCGTTGTTAAGAGCCAATACGAATAGTATCAATCGCGACGTAATTAATAATTCGTTTGGGTTCCTGCAGAATTTGATGATGGTTCTGGGGCCAGTTGCCGGCGGTTTTGTTGTCGCTCAATTTGGGGCGGAGGCTGTTCTTGCATTAGACGCGCTTTCTTTTGCCGCGTCGTTCTGGTTGCTGCGAGATGTTCCGTCGGTTATCGAGGTTAATGATAAAGAGGGAATAAGCAAAAATGAAAAAAACAGGACTGCATTTAGTGATCTTAGCGCGAAGCACTTGGCAATTGGTTTCCTATTAATCGATATTTCTAGTGGCGTGGCATTCGGCTCTCTGAATTCTCTTTTGCCAGCTATAGCGCAATTGCAATTTGACTCGTCATCGATACAATACGGATTCCTTCAGAGTAGTCTTACAATCGGACTGTTGTTCGGAAATACAATATATGGTCGTTTAATCAGTGGTTCCGATTGCGTTAAATCATATTGTTTTGTGACGTATCTTGCGCTCGGTGCGTATCTGGCGTTTGGCTATCGCTATGCGTCTGGGATATCGTTTATTTTCCTTTTTATCGTCGGTGCCGGAAACGCCATTCAAGATGTGCTTCTCATAACATCGCTGCAGGATTTGGCGAGAGACGGATCTGAATCGATAAGCCTGTTTTCAATTAGGGAGTCTTTGCAATCGGTTGCTGTTGTTATTTCAACACTTCTTGTTTCGCTGTTCACGAGCATCGCGATGTTCTCAATTCTCGTTACAGGACTTGGTGTATTTTCAATTATGATGGTAGTTGTGTTTCAATTGAATTATTTGCGAAAGATGTGACGTTGATATGCCTAAAACGCTTTTAGTATTTCCCCCAGGATGGAGTCCAGTGGGGCCGTATCTTGCCTTGCCTGTTTTGAAGTCATATCTTCAAGAGGTTGAACAATACAAAGATGACATTGTTGACTTAAACGTGGAATTTTACGATGACCTCCTATCTTTTAGACATGTCGAAGAGTGCTGTAAAAGGTATCGGGAATCAAAGGATTCGTTTTGTTCGAATGTTCAATTAACAATCGAGTTGATACAAAAGTCGGCACTTAATGTTGACGAGGCAAAAGATATTTTCAGATCGAAGAGATACTTTAATCTAAAAGAAAGACAATATGCTGAAAACATTTTTAGAAATGCACTCTATATCATAAATCACGTCTCATATGGAGTTAAATACACGTTCAACTCCATAGATCTGCCCTATGATTATTATTCGACACCAGAAATAATGAAATCGCTTGCGGATACCTTGCATAATCCGTTTATTTCCTTCTATGAGACTGCCTTCCTTAAGCGTATTCAGAGGGAAAAAATCGAGTTTATTGGGATTTCGGTGAGCGGCTGTTTCCAATTGATTTCTGCAGTTACGTTAGCGAAACTGATTAAAGAAGAATGTCCATCTGTTAAACACGTCTCATTGGGCGGCAATTACATTACTCGTTTAGCAGATGACTGCATGAAAGAATGGCATCCCTTTTTTGAATACATTGATTCGATAATGATGTATGACGCGAAGAGCCGCTTGCACGTCTTCTTGAGGCCCTTGACTCTGGTGATGACAATCTCGACTGTGTTCCAAACCTTTGCCATGCTAAAGGTGGAAAGATATATAAAAACCATCGGATTGAGCAAACATTTATCAACGATACAGTTCCCGATTTCGATGGCTTCGCCCTTTCTAAATACTTCATGCCTGAGCTAATATTGCCGGTTTATTCCTCTAGGCAGTGTTTTAATCATTGCGCCTTCTGCACCATTCCCGGTGCTACCGGTGGTTGTTACCGAAAGATGCCTATATCGAGAGTATTTGAAATAATGTGTCGGTTAAATGAAAAATACGGCACGAGAGTTTTCTCTTTTGTGGATGAAACATTCGAAGGCAAAAGAATGGAGCAACTCGCGGATGAAATAAACGCATCGGGAAAAACGTTTTTCTGGCATGGAGAAACGAGGTTCTCTCCAACCCTAAGTACAGACGTTTTTAACAAGATATACCAAAGTGGATGTAGGCAGATTCAGTTTGGCCTCGAGTCATACAACCAAAGAGTTCTTGATCTAATGAAGAAGAACACGAGAGTTGATTGGATTGATCGCAATATCCATGATTGTCTCAATGCCGGTATTCCTGTTCATCTATTTTTTATGATTGGCTTTCCGACCGAAACTAAAGAAGAGGCTCTGAACACCTTAGCTTATACAGAGAATGTTTTGAATTATTCAAAACAGGTATGTGGTGTTCCATATTCCACGAGAGGATTTACGAATTTTGGTCTCGTTATGGGGTCGGATGTTTGGAATCATCCCGATAAGTATGGTGTCTCTGTAATGCCGAAGTCCCAATATGAGGATTTGCGCCTCGAAGTGGATTATGTTTCAGGCACTGGTTTAACTTTAAATGAAGCAAAATCCTTATCTGATGAGCATCATATTGATTTTTATATGCAAGAGGTCATAAACGGTAGCGACACAATTGACTTGCCCCAGCGGCTTCATATTTCAGAGGTGACCTGGATCCTAGATTCTATTCACGCTGTTAGGTATAAGGGACATTTGACCAAAGTAAAGCGACGGCTAACTAGTCTAAATCCAGCTGATCGAATCTGGCTGGATTCCAAGACCTCTGTCGTGCTCGTTGAGCCATTTGCCTACTTCTATAATTCTGAATACCATCATGTCTATGCTGTTTCCCAGTTGGTATACCTTAAGTTGGCCCGTTTATTGGAGGCCGATTGTAGCATTTCTCTTATTCTTGATCAGGGCGACCTCGAGCTGACAAGGGCGATAGAAGAACTGTTGCATTATGGATTGCTGAATACAAATATCGATGCCGATTATGTAATGCACGATAATGGTTTTCAATTGGTTAAAAGTTCGTTTGTTAAAGAAGTCGGACGCTCAAAAGAGGGGTTAAGAGTACTGCTGAGTTGTGCCACCCATAGAATGTGTGCGGTTAATGATTTTTCGTTCGCTTTGCTTTCGTTGTTTGAAAAGCCGATTACTAAGAACGAGGTGCGCGACATTTTGAAAAAAGAGGGACTATCGACAAACGAGGAGCAATTAAACAAGTTGGTTGATAATTGCATGAAAGCAGATATACTACAATTGATTAGATAGAGGAGGTTTCTGCATGGACGTTATTAACAAAGATCTCTTGGAGCAACTGAAAGAGTCTCAGGAAGAGGGCGTCGTGGTAGAAGTGTTCGACTTTGAGGACTACATGGATAAATTCTGCCATTAGTTTCGGAATTAACTTGCCTCGCTTAAAGGAGAAGTCGATTATCGATTTCTCCTTTTTTAATTAAAGATATTTTGGAATTCATGCTCTTAGCACAGGTTGGCGTCTCAGTAACTGGGAGGTTGCTTTGGCTAGTTAGAGATATGTGAACGTCCGTTAGACTGAATCTCAGGGTAGAAGGGGCCTCCAGTGTCCAGATCAACAAGGCAATGCTGCGTTTCGGCTAATAAGAACGATGGCTTTCTGCGGGTCGCGGCGGCGTCGCCGCGGATTCGCGTGGCCGATGTCGAGGGCAATGCCGAGGTTGCGCTGGGGGCTGTTCGGGAGGCTGCCGAGCGCGGCGTTCGCGCGTTGGTGTTGCCCGAGCTTAATCTGTGCGGCTATACCGCGGCTGATCTGTTCCATAACCGCACATTACTGCATGCCTGCGAGGCTGCTCTGGTGCATATCCTCGATGAAACCCGCGAGCTGCCGATTGTCTTTACCGTCGGCCTTCCCGTTGCGGTGGCCGAAAACATCTACAACTGCGCGGCCGTGTGCTGTGCGGGCGAGCTTTTGGGCCTTACGGCTAAGAAGTATCTGCCCAACTATGGCGAGTTCTACGAGCGCCGCTGGTTTGCCCCGGCGCCTGCCGATCCCGTGTGGGTTGAATTTGCCGGTCAGGGTCCGGTGCCGCTTGGCTCGGGGCTTGTCTACCGCTGCTGTGATGAGGGCGCCGAGGACCTGGTGCTGGGCGTTGAGGTCTGTGAGGACCTGTGGGTGCCGGCGCCCCCTTCGACCGAGATGGCGCTTGCCGGTGCGACGGTGATTCTCAACCCGTCGGCCTCGGACGAGATTATCGGTAAGGCAGATTACCGCCGCAGCCTTATCTCTAACCAAAGCGCGCGCCTGTACTGTGCCTATGCCTACGCGGATGCGAGTGAGGGCGAGTCCACGACCGACATGGTCTTTGCGGGCGAGAACCTCGTCTACGAAAACGGCTCGAAGCTCGCCGCGACCAAACTGCTTACCTGCGATATGGCCATCGCCGACGTTGATCTTGACCGCCTGGTTGCCGAGCGCCGCCGCTCGACGACGTGGACGCGCGCGGACGATGCACCGGAGTCCACGACCGTTGAATTTTCGTTTGAGGGCGTGCTTGCGAAGGATCCTGTTCTGCGCGATGCGCTCGGCATCGACCGTGTCTTCCCCCGCGCGCTTTGTGCCGGCCGACCATGGCGACCTGGCCGAGCGCTGCGAGACCATCCTCGACCTGCAGACCGCCGGCCTCAAGACTCGCCTTGCCCATACGGGTACCAAGGCGGCTGTCATCGGTCTTTCGGGCGGCCTGGACTCCACGTTGGCACTGCTTGTGACCGTGCGCGCCTTTGATGCGCTGGGGCTGCCGCGCACCGGTATCACGGCCGTGTCCATGCCCGGCTTTGGCACGACGCATCGCACCAAGTCGAATGCCGAGTCGCTCGCTCGCGACCTTGGCGTGAGCTTCCGCGAGGTTTCGATTCACGCGGCCGTGGAGCAGCACTTTAGGGACATTGAGCACGATCCGGCCGTGCAGGACGTGACCTACGAGAACAGCCAGGCCCGCGAGCGTACGCAGATCCTGATGGACCTGGCCAACCAGGCTGGCGGTTTTGTCATCGGCACCGGCGACCTGTCGGAGCTGGCGCTCGGCTGGGCTACGTACAACGGCGACCATATGAGCATGTACGCCGTCAACTCGAGCGTTCCCAAGACGCTCGTGCGCCATCTGGTGCGCTATGCGGCCGATGTCTTTGGCGGGCGCATCGCCAAGGTGCTGCTCGATATCCTCGATACGCCGGTGTCTCCCGAACTTCTGCCGCCCACGGGCGACGGCGAGATTGCGCAGAAGACCGAGGATTTGGTGGGCCCGTACGAGCTGCACGACTACTTCCTCTACTACCTGCTGCGTTTTGGCTTTGAGCCCGGCAAGATCTACCGCATGGCGCTCAAGAGCTTTGAGGGTGTCTACGATGCCAAGACCGTCCACACGTGGCTGCGTACATTCTATCGTCGCTTCTTTGCCCAGCAGTTTAAGCGCAGCTGCCTGCCCGATGGTCCCAAGGTGGGCTCGGTGACGCTCAGCCCGCGCGGCGATTGGCGTATGCCGAGTGACGCCAGCTCGCATCTGTGGCTTGCGCAGATCGACGCGCTCAATCCAATTGACTAAGGTTGCTAAATTGAACCAATACGGGGTTTGCAAGCGTTACACTTTTGCAATCTGATGGCCCGTATCGCGCGGCGCTCTTGTCGGAGCGCCGCGTTTTTATATCGAAAGGTGGCACCATGCAGGCATCGCAGCGTCTCGACCGCTTTGGCGCGGAGGTCTTCGCCTCGCTCAACAACAAGCTGCTCGCGCTGAAGGCTCAGGGTAAGACCATTTACAACATGAGCGTGGGAACGCCCGACTTTAAGCCGTACGACCACGTGGTCGAGGCACTCACGCAAGCAGCCCAAGATCCCGAGATGTGGAAGTATGCCCTGCGCGACCTGCCCGAGCTCAAGCAAGCCGTATGCGATTACTATGAGCGTCGCTTTGGCGTTTCGGGCATTACGCCGTCCATGGTGCAGTCGTGCAACGGCACGCAGGAGGCGTGGGCCATTTGGGCCTGGCCCTGCTCGATCCGGGTGACACCATTCTGGTTCCCGATCCGTGCTATCCGGTCTTTGAGGCGGGTGCCAAGATCGCCGATGCCAAGCTCGAGTACTATCCGTTGGTCGCCGAGCATAATTACCTGCCCTATGTGGCGGGCATCGATCCCGAGGTGGCCGATCGTGCCAAGTACATGATCGTGTCGCTGCCCGCAACCCGGTGGGCTCGGTGGGCACGCCCGAGGTCTACGAGGAGATCATCGCTTTTGCCCGCGAGCACGACCTGCTGATCGTTCACGACAACGCATATTCCGACATCGTGTTCGACGACGAGCCGGGCGGCAGCTTCTTGCAGTATCCCGGCGCGCTCGAGGTGGGCGTGGAGTTTTTCTCGCTCTCCAAGTCGTTTAACGTCACCGGTGCGCGTATCGGCTTTTTGGTCGGCCGCGAGGACGTGGTCTCTGCCTTTGCCAAGCTGCGCGGCCAGATCGACTTTGGTATGTTCTTCCCGATCCAAAAGGCTGCCATCGCCTGCCTGAACGGTCCGCGTGATGAGGTGGAGGCGCAACGTCTGAAGTACCAGGAGCGCCGCGACGCCCTGTGCGACGGTCTTGAGGGCCTAGGCTGGGAGCGCCCCAACGCGCACGGTTCCATGTTTGTGTGGGCCAAGCTTCCCGGCGGCCGCACTGACTCGATGGCGTTTTGCGAGGAGCTCATGGAGAAGGCCGGCGTTGTGGTGACGCCAGGTGCGAGCTTTGGGCCTTCGGGCGAGGGGCACGTGCGCATGGCGCTGGTCCTGCCGCCCGATCAGATCGCTCTGGCCGTCGAGGCTATTCGCGAGGCGGGTCTGTATTAAAAAGACATTTAGACGCGTCAATAGTTCGAAACCGATTTCGGGCAGTTATCTTACGAATTCTGCAAACAATTTCGGTAAACGGTCGATTTTTGGCTGCGAATAGGCGCATAATCAAAGTCCCGATTGGCTATATTGGGATTACGGCAAGCCGCTTGGGTCGTTCCCGGGCGGCTTGTTTGTGGAGAGAGATGGGAGTTTCTAATGGTTAACGAGAAGAAGGTCGCTATTGTCGGTTGCGGTTTCGTCGGTTCGTCTTCGGCGTTCGCGCTGATGCAGAGCGGTCTGTTCTCCGAGATGGTCCTCATCGACGTGGACAAGAACCGCGCCGAGGGTGAGGCACTGGATATCGCGCATGGCATGACGTTTGCCGAGCCGATGAAGATCTACGCCGGCGATTATTCCGATGTCGCCGACGCCGCTATGATCGTCGTCACCGCTGGCGCTGCCCAGAAGCCCGGCGAGACCCGCCTGGACCTGGTCAACAAGAACGTCAACATCTTTAAGTCCATTATTCCCGAGATTAAGAAGTCCGGCTTTGACGGCATTCTGCTCATCGTCTCCAACCCGGTCGATGTTCTGACCTACGCCGCCATCAAGATGTCCGGTCTGCCCGAGGGCCATGTCATCGGTTCCGGCACCGTGCTCGACACCGGCCGCCTGCAGCAGATGCTCGGCGCCCACGTCGAGGTCGACCCGCGCGACGTCCAGGCCTACGTCATGGGCGAGCACGGCGACTCCGAGTTTGTCGCTTGGTCCAGCGCTCAGGTTGCCGGCGTGCCGCTGAGCACCTTCTGCGAGCTTCATGGCCACCTGGAGCACGAGGCCGCCGAGAAGCGCATCGCCGAGGACGTCAAGAATTCCGCCTACACCATCATCGAGAAGAAGCACGCTACCTACTACGGCGTCGCCATGGCCGTTAAGCGCATTTGCACCGCCGTCATGCGTGACGAGCAGACCGTTCTGCCCGTCTCCTCGCTCATGGTGGGCGAGTATGGCCTGTCTGATCTTGCCATCTCCATGCCGACCGTCGTTGGCCGCGACGGCGTTGTCTGCCGCGTCCCCGTGCCGCTGGACGATGACGAGCAACATGAGCTTACCGCCTCCGCCAAGGCCCTCAAGGACATCATCGACAGCGTCGACTTCTCCTGCTAAATCAAGCTCTTTTGGGCAACAGGCTACAATGAAGGCGTCTGGGTCCACGAGGCCCAGGCGCCTTTTTGGTGCATTGGGGTCAGGTTCATCTGCACCAAGTTGGTGCAAAGTAACCTGACCCCAATGCACCATTTTTGATGGGAGAACCATGTCGGATACGGCCAACTTTTTGACTTATGCCCAGACGGCGCTTGACTCGTTTGATGATCGGCCGTTCTGCGCGGTGGATAGCCTGGTGTTTGCATGGCTATCGTACTTGCGCTTGCCGAGCGATATGCCGCGGCTGACGGACTGGCAGGGCTTGGACGTGCGCGAGCTTTTGCGTGCTGAGTGCTATCAAGACATGATTGACGACCTATGGGACCCGCAGGGAGTAGGGCCTTACTAGAGGCCGTGGCGGCAAGTCCCCGTTACCGCGGTGTGCGCGTGTGCGGCTATCGTGCGGTGAGCGATGTGGCGATGACAGAGCAGTTTGCGGCCGTGACGTTCCGATTTCCGGCAGGATTTAGCTACGTCTCCTTCCGGGGGACTGATAGTACGATTGTGGGCTGGAAAGAGGACTTTAACATGGCGTTCCGGTGTCCCGTGCCGGCTCAGGAGTCTGCAGCGCACTATGTGGACGAGGTTGCGGCCGCAATCGACGGGCCGCTCTTGTGCGGAGGTCATTCCAAGGGCGGAAACTTGGCAGTGTATAGCGCGGCAATGTGCTCTGATGGTGCTCGCAATCGGATCGAACGGGCTTTCTCCCACGATGGACCGGGCTTTGTCGAGGAATTCCTGAGCGGTGATGCCTTTGCGGGCCTTTCCGGTCGCATCGACAAGACTCTGCCCCAGTCATCGATTTTCGGCATGATGTTTGAGACGCAGGAGGACTACGCCATCGTTGAGAGCACCGAGTTTAGCCTGCTGCAACATAACCCCTTTAGCTGGGTGGTCGACGGCTGCGACTTTGTGTATCGCGAGCGCCTGTCTGCCGGCGCACGATACGTTGACGGCTCCATTCGCGAGATGCTGCTTGCGGTGACACCGAGCGAGCGCGAACGTTTTGTAGATGCGCTGTTCTCCGTGTTTGAGGCTACGGGCGCCGTACGATTTGCGGATATCGCTGGGAATCTGCGCGAGAGCCTGCCTGTGATGCTCCAGGCTGCGCAAGGCTTCGACCAGGATACACGCCGCTTTGTCTCTCAGACCATCGCGGCAATCCTTAAGTGCGCGTTACTGCCCAAACGGCCCCAGATTGACGTGCCCGCCGCCGGCAAGAGTCTGGCAGAGCAGCTCGAGGCTGGCAGTCCGAGCTCATGCGCTAGCCATTGGTGCAAAGGTGTCAGGTTCATCTGCGACAAGTTAGTACAAAGTAACCTGACCCCAATGCATCAATCTGCGGTGCGCTTGGGGTGGGCTCGACCGCTATACTGATTCGTGCTCAAATCGATCTAGAACGGAATGCCGTATATGAAAATCAACCACGCTATCCTGCATATCCTGGACTTTGACTCGGCTGTCAACGTCATGAGCCGGCGCGAGCTGGATATCGAAAGCCGCACCGTGCGCAACTTTGTGACCACACACCTACGCCGTGCCCGCACTTCGGCCGATAACAAGCGTGCCACGTTTGCCGAGAACTCTGCGTTTGGCGGCGAGCTCAAGGGCTATTTCTTTGGCGAGCGCGAGTTCGTGGATCTGTCGCAGCAGATCGCGGAGTTCATCTCTTCCGAGCTCACCAAGGCCGAGAAGGCTGAGTCCACCGACGTGCTCGTGGCCGACTTTGACGACGATGAGGATGCCCGCTGGTTTGCCGTCATGCTCCTGGGCTCCAAGCAGGCCTTTATGCACGAGGTAGGCCGCGAGGAGGGGGAGGTGCGCAACGATATCGCGCGCCACTACGCCATCCTGCCGAACCCCTCGCAGAAGGTGCCGAGCTATGCCATCGTGCGCGCGAGCACCATGGAGATCGTACGTAGACAAGAAGCGCAAGATTGCCGGCGAGGACCGCATGCTCATCCCCGATGGCCTGTTGCAGTGCGACACGGGCGTGTCGGGCAAGGAAGTCATCGACACCGTGACGCGCGTGGTCGAGGAGGTCGCCGAGGAGCACGGTGCCAACACGGCCGTCGCTCTCGCCAAGGTTAAGGCCGCTGTGGCCGAGAAGGTCGAGGATGACGAGGAGCTTCCGCCCTGGGATATCGTCGATGAGTCTTTGAGGACGAGCCGGTCATCAAGGAAAGTGTGCGCGCGGCACTGACCGAGGAGAAGGTTCCCGAGCGCGTTCCCGTGGAGCGCAAACAGGTCGAGCGCGCGGCGGTGCGCAATCATAAGATTCGTACCGATACGGGCATCGAGATCAGCTTCCCGGCGAGATGGGTTCGAACTCCGAGTACATCGAGTTTGTCAACGAACCCAACGGCTCATTTCCATCGAGCTCAAAAACATCGGCAGCATCGAGAATCGATAAGGGATCGAGCGGATTGACCGTAACGAAAAGGCCGAAGCCCTTTGGGACTTCTGCCTTTTTACTTGGGGCTTAATTACGCTACTGGTTGAGCATAGGTCAGCGAAAACGCCCCAGAGCGAGCAAGGTGACGTGAAAGAGGAGGGCATTGACCTTTTGGTCATGCCCGACGATTGAACGTCAGATTGCCGCTCTGGGGCGTTTGCAGCGTCGAGCCGTTACGCGGGTTGGTAAACCCGCGTAACCCTACAGCTGGCGCAGGCCTTCTTCGAGGCCAGTCTTGCTGTCGGTCTGGGC
>ENA-OQBJ01000038-OQBJ01000038.1-human-gut-metagenome-genome-assembly--contig:-NODE-38-length-58662-cov-6.237601_pt1 | contig 58662 bp, 60 predicted proteins | sample MGYA00242743_ERZ504545 | MGnify/ENA primary metagenome ERZ504545 (study PRJEB26092, sample SAMD00036252) | human gut metagenome | host: Homo sapiens | study: EMG produced TPA metagenomics assembly of... | reverse complement strand
CCCGCGAGGTGTTTTTGGCATGAATATGCCAAAATCCCGAGACATACAAGCCAAAATTCCATTGCCGCAGGCAATCTGGAATGAATTTTGGCTACGTTACTGTGAACGGAGTGAACAGTAACGATGTGTTGGTTACTGTTTACACCTTGCGGGATATTACCAGTGAACAGTAACACCATATTTCATGGAAAATGTCATTTAATCCCATGTATCTTGAAAATGATGTCAAAATTTTTTATAGTAAGATCATGGAAATCCAGTAAAAGACTTACATTTTAAAGAAGGGTGGTAAAAAATATGAAGAACTGGAAAAAATTAATGGCAGGTTTCTGTGTAGCAGCTATGGTGAGTTCTATGGTTGTTCCGGTATGGGCAACAGATGATGCAGCAGCGGAAGAAGATGCAGACGGAGATGTTGCAGATGTGTCTGAGGCGATGTTGGGACTCTGGAAGGACAGCGCAGGAGATATCTACGGATTCTACAAAGATAATTCATTTTTTGGTCAGTGGAAGGATGAAGAACAGGATGTTTTAGGCGTATATGCTCTGAGCTCAGATGGAGAGTATACAGCTCTGGCAATGCAGTTTGCAAATGATGACGGCACGTATGATGATGAAAATATGGTAGCTTATCTGGTACAGGTAAATGAGGAAGAGAATCTTCTGGAGCTTTATGATGAGGAGAATCTGGAACTGACTGCAACTCTGGAGCCTTACCAGGCAGACGGAGATGAGGCGGATTATAATCAGACTTATCAGGATATGGGTGATATCCTGACAGAGTGTTATTCCGGTGAGACAGAAGCAGGTGAGACTTTTATTTATGCAGCTAATGAGGATGGAACTTTCTGCTCAGTACTTGTGATTGATCAGGATGATAACTATGTAAGCTTTGTTGGCGAAGGTACTTTTGATGAAGAGAACGGTACTGTGACGATTACTGATGAAGTTTCTGAGATGGCACTTACTTTTGGCGTGGCAGTGAATGATGATGATACACTGACACTGGATATGGGTGATCTTGGAAGCGCTACTGTAGAGGAAGCTACGCTGGCGGTTGCTGTGCAGGGACTGAAGTATGCAGTTGAGAATGGAACTGAGATGAACTAAGCAATTCTTTTTCAGGAACAAAAATATGTGATTTTGAGGATACTCCTCTTCGGATAGATTTATTCGGAGGGGAGTGTTTTTTCTGTGCCGGGGGTTTTAGAATGGCTGGGAAGATGGTATAATGAGGAGCGAATTCTATAGTTTTTGTGGAAGTGTTACAGATGAGCAGAAACAGACAGGAAGCGAAAATTACGAGAGAGGTTTGAATTTATGAATATTCTGAATATAGAGCATGTTTCCAAGGTGTTTGGTGAGAAGGTGGTGCTGGATGATGTTTCCTACGGGGTGCATCAGGGAGATAAGATTGGGATCATCGGGATTAATGGGACTGGGAAGTCTACGATTCTGAAGATCATCGGCGGTCTGGAGGAGCCGGATGAGGGCAGGTGATCACTCAAAATGGCCTGAGAATCACGTATCTTCCGCAGATGCCGGAGTTTCCGCAGGGAGCTTCTGTCCTGGATTATGTGGCAGAAGGAAAGTGGCAGAAGGACTGGAGTACTGAGAGCGAGGCAAGGAATGTTCTGAATAAGCTGGGAATTACAGACCATGAGGAGAAGATTGATCATTTATCCGGGGGACAGAAGAAAAGGGTGGCACTGGCAAGGACTCTGGTGAATCCCTGTGATGTGCTGCTTCTGGATGAGCCCACCAACATCTGGATAATGAGATGGTGACCTGGCTGGAGGACTTTCTGAGAAGTTTTAAGGGCGTTGTGATTATGGTTACTCATGACAGATATTTTCTCGACAGGTTACTAATAAGATTCTGGAGATTTCCCATGGCGGCCTTTATGCTTATGAGGCTAATTACTCGAAGTTTCTGGAACTGAAGGCAGAGCGTGAGGAGATGGAGCTTGCCAGTGAGAGGAAGAGACAGAGCGTACTCCGCATGGAACTGGAGTGGGCAAAGCGTGGATGCAGAGCCAGAAGTACCAAGCAGCGGGCACGTCTGGAACGCCTGGAGGCACTGAAGAACGGAAAGGCTCCGGTGCGGGATGCGAATGTGGAGCTGGATTCTGTTGAGACACGTATGGGAAAGAAGACGATCGAACTTCACCATATCAGCAAGAGTTTTGGTGAGAAGAAGATCCTGGATGATTTTAATTATATTGTGCTGCGCAATCAGCGTCTTGGGATTATTGGTCCTAATGGGTGCGGAAAGTCAACACTCATCAAGATTATTGATGGGATGGTACAGCCGGATGCAGGAGAAGTGGAAATTGGAGAAACCATCCGCATAGGGTATTTTGCACAGGAAGTGCCGGATATGGATACCAATCAGCGTGTGATCGATTATATCCGCGACGTGGCAGAGTATATTCCGACCAGAGACGGGAAGATTTCCGCAACAATGATGCTGGAGAGGTTTCTCTTTGATTCTGCCATGCAGTATGCACCCATTGCCAAATTGTCAGGTGGTGAGAAGAGGCGTCTGTATCTGCTGAAGGTTCTGATGGAGGCGCCGAATGTGCTTCTTCTGGATGAGCCAAGTAATGATCTGGATATTCCTACACTGACCATTCTGGAGGATTATCTGGATTCTTTTGCAGGGATTGTGATCGCAGTGTCTCATGACAGGTATTTTCTGGATAATATTGTGGACAGGATTTTTGCTTTTGAGGGGAATGGACATCTGACCCAGTATGAGGGCGGATATACGGATTATACAGAGGCGCTGGCGAGAAAAGGCGGGGCAGTATCTGAAGGACAGAGCACTGCAGTTGGTGCGGAAAAGAAGAAGTCGGCTCAGGCAGACTGGAAACAGAATCGTCCCCAGAAGCTGAAATTTACCTATAAAGAGCAGAGGGAATTTGAAACTATCGATGATGATATTGCAGCGCTGGAGGAACTGCTGGAGAAGCTGGATAAGGATATGGAGGCCAATGCCACCAATTCTGTGAAGCTTCGTGAGATCATGGAGCAGAAGGAGAAGGCACAGGCAGATCTGGATGAGAAGATGGACAGGTGGGTTTATCTGAATGATCTGGCGGAGCGAATCGAGGCACAAAAAAGTGAAAAGTGATTTTTTTCAGATGCTATTGACTTTGCAGAGGGTTCTTTAGTATGATACAGATTATGGAAGATTGCAGGAGCTGCTTTGCAGCGGGGCAATTTGCGGATGCCGGGTCAGTAACAGAAAATATCTTTTGATTCTGACATCTGTAAGTGAACAGTAAGTGAACAGGAGATATAAAAATATGGCAGAACAGGTCAGAGTTGTAGTGGACGCAATGGGCGGGGATAATGCCCCGGCAGAACCTGTCAGAGCTGCAGTGGAAGCTGTAACAGAGAGACAGGACATAAAAGTAATTCTTACAGGAAAACAGGAAGTGATAGATAAGGAACTGGCGAAATATTCCGGATATCCGAAGAACCAGATCCAGGTTGTCAATGCATCCCAGGTGATCGAGACAGCAGAACCCCCTGTTTTTGCGATCCGTAAGAAAAAAGATTCATCAATCGTAGTAGGTTTGAATATGGTTAAGAAACAGGAGCAGATGCCTTTGTTTCATCAGGAAGTACAGGAGCTGTTCTTGTTGGCGGACAGGTACTGGTAGGCAGAAGTAAAGGTGTGGAGAGGCCGCCTCTTGCACCGTTGATCCCTACCACGAAGGGTGTTTCCCTTCTGATCGACTGTGGTGCCAATGTGGATGCACGTCCATCGCATCTGGTGCAGTTTGCGAAGATGGGCTCTATTTATATGGAGAACGTAGTCGGTATTAAAAATCCAAAAGTTGCCATTGTAAATAACGGGGCGGAAGAGGAGAAGGGAAATGCACTTGTAAAAGAAACTTTCCCCCTTCTGAAAGAATGCAAAAGCATTAATTTCATCGGAAGTATAGAAGCCAGAGATATCCCGGCAGGATATGCGGATGTGGTCGTATGCGAAGCATTTGTGGGAAATGTGATCCTTAAATTATATGAGGGAGTTGGTTCTGCCCTGGTCCAGAAGATCAAAGAAGGAATGATGACCAGCACAAGAAGTAAGATCGGTGCACTTCTGGTAAAGCCTGCACTGAAAGAAACTCTGAAATCCTTTGATGCAACGGAATATGGCGGAGCACCGCTTCTGGGGCTTAAAGGACTTGTGGTAAAGACGCATGGAAGTGCCAAAGCCATTGAGATCAAACATGGTATTTTCCAGTGTGTACAGTTTAAACAGGAGAAGATCAACGAGAAGATCGCAGAGCGTATCCTGGAGGATCAGGAAGTACTGAAGTCCGGAGCAGAATAGAGTAGAACAGGAACAGAAACAAAAACAGGAAGGAGGATTGAAGATGGAACTGGAGAAAATAAAAGCTATCATAGCAGAGGTTCTGAATATTGATGCAGATTCTATTACAGAAGACACTACATTTGTAGATGATCTTGGTGCAGATTCTCTTGATATTTTTCAGATTATTATGGGGATTGAAGAGGAGTATGACATTGAGCTGGATAATGAATCTGTCGAACAGATTCAGACAGTTGGTGATGCTGTTGAAGCAATTCGGACAATTAAATAAAAATGTAACTGTCCGGCAGTTTGAAATTTGACAGGAGCATAATACAGGCGCACTGAGCAGTTGCAAAAAATGATGTCGCAGGGTTGTCAGATGACAGCCCTGCGCATATGGAGAGGGTTAGAGGAATGAATAGAAAGACAGAAGAATTAGAAGAAATCATAGGATATCATTTTAAAAATAAACATTATCTTACACAGGCACTGACTCACAGTTCCTATGCAAATGAGAAGAAGTTGGGGAAGCTGGGCAGCAATGAGAGACTGGAGTTTCTGGGAGATGCTGTGCTGGAGCTGATCAGCAGTGATTATCTGTATGCAAGATTTACCCAGATACCGGAGGGAGAGCTGACAAAGAAGAGAGCCAGCCTGGTGTGTGAGCCAAGCCTTGCCTATTGTGCAAGAGAATTCGGACTGCCGCAGTTTCTGTTGCTTGGAAAGGGCGAGGATATGACAGGCGGAAGAAACAGGGATTCTATCGTCTCTGATGCAACAGAGGCTTTACTGGGAGCTATCTATCTGGATGGTGGTTTTGCTAATGCAAAGGAGTTTGTGCTGAATTTTATCCTGAATGATATTGAACACAAACAGCTCTTTTATGATAGCAAGACCATCCTGCAGGAAATCGTGCAGGAAAACGGAACACAGCCGGTGGAATATATTCTGACAAAAGAAGAAGGCCCGGATCATAACAAAAACTTTACTGTGGAGGCAAGAGTAAACGGAAAAGTGATGGGACAGGGAAGCGGTCATACAAAGAAAGCAGCAGAACAGGCCGCAGCATACCAGGCGATTCGTGTACTCAGAAAATAAACAGGAGAATTATGTATTTAAAGAATATAGAGGTACAGGGATTTAAGTCTTTTGCCCAGAAGATCAATTTTGAATTTCATAACGGGATCACCGGTATTGTAGGTCCGAACGGAAGTGGAAAGAGTAATGTCGGTGATGCGGTGAGATGGGTGCTGGGTGAACAGAGTGCCAGGTCTCTGCGAGGAGGAAATATGCAGGATGTTATTTTCTCCGGTACAGAAACAAGAAAACCCCTGGGTTATGCATCGGTGGCGATCACACTGGATAATTCAGACCATAAGCTTCCGGTTGATTTTAACGAGGTTACAGTTACCAGAAGGCTTTACCGTTCAGGAGAGAGTGAATATAAGATCAACGGAAGTGCCTGCAGACTGAAAGATATCAATGAGATGTTTTATGATACAGGTATCGGTAAAGAAGGATATTCCATTATCGGACAGGGACAGATCGACAGGATCCTAAGCGGTAAACCGGAAGAGAGAAGAGAGCTTTTTGATGAGGCAGCAGGTATTGTTAAATTTAAAAGAAGAAAGAATACCACGATCAAAAAACTGGAGGAAGAACGCCAGAACCTGGTCAGAGTGACAGATATCCTCTCGGAGCTTACCAGACAGCTGGAACCACTGGAGAAACAGTCAGAGACAGCAAGAGTTTATCTTTCCAAAAGAGAGACGCTTAAGGAACTGGATGTGAATATGTTCCTGATGGAGTATGCTGCTGCAGCCAAAGAACTCAAGGAACTGGAAGAGAAGAACATAATTGCGCAGAATCAGCTGAAGGATACCCAGAGTTCCTATGACCGGACCAAGGTGGAATATGAACGTCTGGAACAGGAACTGGAAGATTTAAATTCCAAAATGGATGCACTTCGCATTTCCGGTCAGGAGCAGGCAATCCGTAAACAACAGCTGGAAGGCCAGATCAATGTATTAAATGAGCAGATACTGGCAGGGGCACAGAATGAAGAGCATTATAAGGGACGTATCCAGACTATTGAGGCTGAACTTTCAGTAAGAACAGATTCAAAGAAGAAACTTGAAGAAGAAAAAACGGATATTTATGCACAGTTAAAGGCTGTCCGTAAGAAACTTTCTGAGGAAGAAGAGAAATTAAGGACAGCGCAGGAGAATATGGAAGCCTGTACTCTCGAAGTGGAGAATGGCAAAAATGAGATCATTGAAATTCTGAACAGCCGCGCCAATGTCAAGGGTAAAGCCCAGAGATTTGATGCAATGATGGAACAGGCAGAAATCCGTAAGGCAGAGATCAGCCAGCGTATTCTCAGACTGAAGAGTGAAGAGGAAGAGCAGCAGACCATTCTGACTACAGCCCGGAAACAGTATGATGAGATTACATCCCAGATTGAAAATGCCAATGAGGAATGTGAACATCTGAATCTGAGTGTGATGAAGATTCAGGAAAAGCTGAAGGAACAGAGCACAAAGCTGGAAGCAGAACAGACAGCCTATCACAGAGAGGCATCCCGGCTGGATTCTCTCAGAAATATCGCGGAGCGTTATGATGGATACGGAAACAGTATCCGGAGAGTTATGGAACAAAAAGAACGTGTTCCGGGAATCCAGGGTGTTGTCGCAGATCTGATCCAGGTAAACAAAGATTATGAGATCGCTATCGAGACAGCTCTTGGTGGGAGCATTCAGAATATTGTTACAGATAATGAGCAGACTGCCAAAACCATGATCGAATTTCTGAAAAAGAATCGTTATGGACGTGCGACCTTTCTTCCCATGAGCAGCATAAGTCCCAGAGGTGAGTTTACACCGAAAGAAGCACTGAAAGAGCCGGGCGTTGTGGGGATTGCCAGCGAACTGGTGTCCGTAGCTTCTCAGTATCAGCAGATCACGAAATTCCTTCTTGGAAGAGTGCTGGTAGTTGATAACATTGATCATGCCATTGCAATAGGAAAAAAATACAGACACAGTCTGAGAATGGTCACAACAGAGGGTGAATCCTTAAACCCGGGAGGTTCCATGACCGGCGGTGCCTTCAGAAACAACAGCAATCTGCTTGGAAGACGGCGTGAAATAGAGGAACTGGAAACAAAAGTAAATCAGCTGAAGCAGAATCTGACCGAAATGCAGAATGCTGTTGAAGAAAATAAAAATCAGAGAAACAGGCTTCGTGATGCCATTGCAGGATTTCAGGAAAAACTCCGTCAGAAATATATAGAACAGAATACTGCCAGAATGGATATCAAACAGCAGGAAAAGAAAGCTGAGGAGATCCGAAGCGGATATGCGCAGATCAACAGAGATCAGGCAGAGATCAAACGCCAGGTCATGGAAATCCGGCAGGATCATGACCGGATTGCCAGGGAACTGGAGAATTCAAAGCAGGATGAGAAAGAACTGGAGAGTTTTATTGAGGCAAAGCAGTCAGAACTGGATGAATGGAAAGAAGAAGAGAAGAAAATCACCCGGGAGTTAGAAGAAATCCGTCTTCAGTCATCCGCTCTTGAACAGAAAGAGAAATTTGGCCAGGAAAACCTGAGCCGTCTGAAAGCAGAAATCACAGCTTTTATGACTGAGAAAGAGGATATTTATCAGTCTCTTGCTCACAGCAGTGAAGAGATGGAAAAGAAGCAGGAGATGATCACCCAGCTGAAAAAAGAGTCGGAAGAGTCTGTCCTTCATGAAGAACAGGCACAGATGCAGCTGAAAAATCTGCAGAAGGAGAAAGAGAGCAGAACTTCTCAGCATAAAGATTTTTTGAGAAAAGAGATTATCTGTCCGGTCAGATCGGACTTCTGGATAAGGAATGTTACCGTCTGCAGGGACAGATGGACAAGCTGGAGGAGAACAGGGAAGAGCGGATTGCCTATATGTGGTCCGAGTATGAGATCACTCCCAATAATGCTGTTTCCTACAGAAAAGAGGAACTTACTGATCTTTCGCAGATGAAGCGACAGGCAGCTCAGATTAAAGATGATATCAGAAAGCTGGGACCTGTAAATGTAAATGCTATTGAGGATTATAAGGAACTTCTGGAAAGACACACCTTTCTGTCCGGCCAGTATGAGGATCTGGTCACAGCGGAGAAAACTCTGGAACAGATCATTCAGGAGCTGGATGAGGGAATGCGGAAACAGTTTTCTGAGAAATTCGGCGAGATCCAGAAGGAATTTGACAAGGCATTTAAGGAATTGTTCGGAGGCGGAAAAGGAACTCTGGAGCTGGATGAAGAGGCAGATATCCTGGAGGCAGGAATTAAGATCATTTCCCAGCCGCCGGGAAAGAAACTGCAGAATATGATGCAGCTTTCCGGCGGGGAAAAAGCTCTGACAGCTATCGCACTTCTTTTCGCGATCCAGAATCTGAAGCCGTCACCGTTTTGTCTGCTGGATGAGATCGAGGCAGCGCTGGACGATTCCAATGTTGGGCGATTTGCCGGATATTTACAGAAGTTGACGAAAAACACACAATTTATTATAATAACCCATAGACGTGGAACTATGAACGCCGCAGACCGGCTTTATGGTATTACCATGCAGGAAAAAGGGGTATCCACACTGGTTTCCGTCGATCTGGTGGAGAATCAGCTTACCCAGTAACAGGAGGAGTTTCACATGGCAGAAGAAAAGAAAGGTTTTTTTAAACGATTAGTCAGTGGACTGGCAAAGACCAGAGACAATATCGTAGCCGGATTTGACAATATTTTCAGTGGTTTTTCCAGTATTGATGAAGATTTTTATGAAGAGCTGGAAGAGATTCTGATCATGGGTGATATCGGGATCAATGCGACCACTTCTATTATTGAGAATTTAAAGAAAGAAGTTTCCGAACGTCATATTAAGGAACCGATGGAATGTAAACAGCTTCTGATCAATGAGATCAAGGATCAGATGCGTGTGGACAGCACAGAGTATGAATTTGAGAACCGCAGATCCGTAGTTTTGGTGATCGGTGTCAATGGTGTCGGAAAAACCACTTCAGTAGGAAAGCTTGCAGGAAAATTAAAAGACCAGGGCAAGAAGGTTATCCTTGCAGCAGCCGATACTTTCCGCGCAGCAGCAGGAGAGCAGCTTACTGAGTGGGCGAACCGTGCAGGTGTGGAGATCATCGGCGGACAGGCGGGAGCAGATCCTGCATCTGTTATCTATGATGCGGTGGCAGCAGCCAAAGCAAGAAATGCAGACGTACTTCTCTGCGATACAGCAGGACGTCTTCATAATAAAAAGAACCTTATGGAAGAACTCCGCAAGATTTACAGGATCCTGGAGAGGGAGTATCCGGATGCATATCTGGAGACATTGGTAGTGCTGGATGGTACCACCGGACAGAATGCCCTTGCACAGGCGAGACAATTTGCGGAGGTCGCAAATGTCAGCGGTATTATCCTTACCAAGCTGGACGGAACTGCCAAGGGAGGTATTGCAGTTGCCATCCAGTCTGAACTGGATATTCCGGTGAAGTACATTGGCGTAGGAGAAAGTATTGACGATCTTCAGAAATTCGATGCAGATGCATTTGTAAATGCGTTGTTTGATGTAGACCATAAAGAAAACCCGGACGCTTAAGATTAGGATGTACTTTCGGAGTCAAATTAAGTACAAAAAGATTCCGGGAGTACATTCAGGACAAAATGGAGGAAAAAACAATGCTTACTTTAGAGAGTTTTGAACAGGCATCAGAGATCGTAAAACAGGTCACACAGGAAACAAAGCTGATCAAGAGCAGCTATTTCAGTGAACTTACAGGAAATAAGGTTTATTTAAAACCGGAGAATATGCAGCGTACAGGTGCATATAAGGTTCGTGGTGCCTATTATAAGATCAGCACTCTTTCCGATGAAGAGAGAAATAAAGGTCTGATCACAGCATCCGCCGGAAATCATGCACAGGGTGTTGCCTAGCTGCGCATAAATATGGTGTGAAGGCAGTGATTGTTATGCCTACCACAACTCCGCTGATCAAGGTTGAGAGAACAAAGAGTTACGGTGCAGAGGTTATCCTGCATGGTGATGTATATGATGAGGCATGTGCACATGCACTGGAACTTGCTGAGAAAGAGGGATATACTTTTATCCATCCTTTCGATGATCCGGCAGTTGCCACAGGACAGGGTACCATTGCAATGGAGATCGTTCAGGAGCTTCCGCTTGTTGATTATATTCTGGTTCCAATCGGTGGAGGCGGACTTGCAACAGGTGTTTCCACACTTGCGAAGCTGTTAAATCCACATATCAAAGTCATTGGTGTGGAACCGGCAGGGGCTGCCTGCATGAAGGCTTCTCTGAAGAAGGGTGAGGTTGTGACTCTTCCGCACGTAAATACGATTGCTGACGGTACTGCCGTACAGACACCCGGAAAGAAAATCTTCCCGTATATCCAGAAGAATCTGGACGATATCATCACTATCGAGGATGATGAACTGATTGTTGCTTTCCTTGACATGGTTGAGAACCATAAGATGATCGTAGAGAATTCCGGTCTTCTGACAGTGGCAGCGCTTCGTCATCTGGATGTGAAGGGAAAGAAGATTGTTTCTATCTTAAGCGGTGGAAACATGGATGTTATTACCATGTCTTCTGTTGTTCAGCATGGTCTGATCCAGAGAGACAGAATCTTCACAGTATCTGTGCTCATTCCGGATAAGCCGGGCGAACTGGTACGCGTGGCAAGTGTGATCGCCAGGGCTCAGGGCAATGTTATCAAGCTGGATCATAACCAGTTTGTAAGCACGAACAGAAATGCGGCAGTGGAACTTAAGATCACATTGGAGGCTTTTGGCACAGATCATAAGAATGAGATTGTTAAAGCTCTCGAAGATGCAGGATGCAGACCAAAGGTGATCCGCCCAAGTCTGTGATTGTCTCAGAGTAGCATCTGCCATGTAAATAAATGAAATGGGAGCCCTGGTGTTCAGTATATGGATGCCGGGGCTTTTCTGCCGAGATTTTTAAGAAGTGTATCGGAAAAAATAAATTTGTGCTGTCAAGAGAAAATGCTTGACAGCACATTGGAAATAGGTTAATATAGTCAAGGTGATTACAGATGGAGAAGTTTGTAGAGCAAGGTTATTTATATGATTTTTATGGAGAACTTCTGACAGAGAGACAGCAGCAGGTTTATGAGAGCGTGGTGCTGGAGGATTACTCGCTGAGTGAAGTCGCAGAGGATCTGGGCATCAGCAGACAGGGTGTGCATGATATGATCAAGAGATGCAACAAGACCCTTGAAGAGTATGAACAGAAGCTTCATCTTGTAGAGAAATTCCTGAATATACGGGCGCAGGTAAAGCAGATCCGTGTACTTGCCCGGGAATATCATTCCGATGAAATTGTAAATATTTCCAATGAGATTTTAGAGGAGTTATAACATATGGCATTTGAAAGCTTGACAGATAAACTGCAGAATGTATTTAAGAAGTTGCGAAGCAAGGGCCGCCTGACAGAGGAGGACGTTAAGCTTGCCCTTAAGGAAGTAAAGATGGCTCTGTTAGAGGCAGACGTAACTTTAAGGTTGTGAAGCAGTTTACTAAATCTGTACAGGAGCAGGCAATCGGACAGGACGTTATGAGCGGTCTGAATCCGGGTCAGATGGTGATCAAGATTGTTAATGATGAACTTGTGAAATTAATGGGAAGTGAGACAACAGATCTGCCTCTTCGCCCGGGAAATGAGATCACAGTGTTCATGATGGCAGGTCTGCAGGGTGCAGGTAAGACCACCACAGTTGCGAAGCTTGCAGGCAAGCTGAAATCCAAAGGTAAGAAACCTCTTTTAGTAGCCTGCGATGTTTACCGTCCGGCGGCTATCACACAGCTGCAGGTCAACGGCGAGAAACAGGGCGTGGAAGTATTTTCCATGGGAGATAAGCAGAAGCCTGTGGATATTGCGAAAGCAGCCATAGAGCATGCGAAGGCAAATCAGCAGAATGTTGTACTTATCGATACAGCCGGTCGTCTTCATGTTGATGAAGATATGATGCAGGAACTTGCAGATATCAAGGCGAACATTCAGGTAGATGCAACCATCCTCATTGTAGATGCGATGACCGGACAGGATGCGGTAAATGTGGCAAGCACATTTGCTGATAAAGTAGGAATCGACGGTGTCATTCTTACCAAGATGGATGGTGATACCCGAGGCGGTGCAGCCTTTCTATCAAGGCAGTAACCGGTAAGCCTATTCTGTATGTAGGTATGGGCGAGAAACTTTCTGATCTGGAGCAGTTCTATCCGGAACGTATGGCTTCCAGAATCCTTGGTATGGGTGATGTCATGAGCCTGATCGAGAAAGCAGAAGCTTCTATCGATAAAGAACAGGCGCAGGACATGCAGAAGAAGTTAAAGAAAATGGACTTTGACTTCAACGATTACCTTACCAGTATGGAACAGATGAACAAGATGGGCGGTATCGGCAGTATCCTGAATATGCTTCCAGGTATGGGCGGTAAGATGAAGGATATTGAGGGAATGATCGATGAGAAAGCCATGGACAGAACCAAGTCAATTATCCTTTCCATGACACCTCAGGAGAGAAGCAATCCGTCAATCCTGAACATTTCCAGAAAGAACCGTATTGCCAGAGGTGCAGGAGTAGATGTCTCTGAAGTAAACCGTCTGGTGAAACAGTTTGAGCAGAGCAAGAAGATGATGAAACAGATGCCTGGTCTTATGGCGGAAAAGCCGGTAAGCGCGGCGGTGGATTTAAACTTCCGTTCGGACTGTAATTGAGAAGTTAGCGAAGCGGATAACGCTTTGACATAAAAGTTACTGTTTCATAGCTGAACAGTAATATAACATAAGAAAACAATATATTTTATTTAATGGAGGAAAAGAAACAATGGCAGTTAAAATCAGATTAAGAAGAATGGGACAGAAGAAAGCACCTTTTTATAGAATCGTAGTTGCAGATTCCCGTTGCAAACGTGATGGAAGATGTATCGAAGAAATCGGAACATACAATCCAAACCTTGAGCCAAGCGCTGTAACAGTTGATGAAGAAGCAGCTAAAAAATGGCTTGCAGCAGGAGCTCAGCCTACAGATGTTGTAGCAAAAATCCTCAAAGATGCCGGAATTGAAAAATAATTCAGATATACCAGGATAAGGTATTTCTGCAGCGTCCGTAGGGGACGGGTCAGGGAGGTATGTAATGAAAGAATTAGTGGAAGTAATTGCAAAATCTCTTGTTGAAAATCCGGATGAAGTAGTTGTTACTGAGACAGAAAAGGAAGACGCGATCATCGTTGAACTGAAAGTCGGACCTGCTGACATGGGCAAGGTTATCGGACGGCAGGGAAGAATTGCGAAAGCGATCCGAACTGTGGTAAAAGCAGCTTCTTCAAAAAGCAGCAAAAAAGTGATTGTAGATATTCTGCAATGAAAATAAGGGTCAGGAGCTGTGGAACATCCCATGGCTCCTGATTTGGGTTTAAGCGGATTTGGAATATGAATCAGCATTCGCTGTGAGCAGGCATAAAAGCAGAATGCAAATGACGTATGATATGAAAATTATAGGAGTCAGCAGATGGAAGATTTATTAAAAGTTGGTGTGATCACTACGACACACGGAATACGCGGGGAAGTAAAAGTATATCCTACCACAGATGCAGACAGATTTCTGGATCTGGAATATGTTCTGCTTGACACAGGCAGAGAGAAAAGAAAGCTTGAAATAGAGAATGTTAAGTATTTCAAGAACCTTGTAATCCTGAAATTCAGGGGAATTGATAATATTAATGATATAGAGATGTATAAAAAAAGAGAACTCTGGATTCCGAGAGAAGAAGCGCAGGAGCTGGAAGAAGATGAATATTACATTGCAGACCTGATCGGTATGGATGTAGTTCTCGAAGACGGAAGCAAATTTGGAACTCTGAAAGATGTAATGGAAACAGGCGCTAATGATGTCTATGTAGTAGAGGATGCCAAAGGCGAAGAAATTCTGCTCCCTGCTATCAGGGAATGTATCCTTGATGTGGATGTGGAGAAGAATGTAATGACCATTCATCTGATGAAAGGATTAATATAAATGAATTTTCATGTTTTAACCCTGTTTCCGGAGATGATTGAAAATGGCATGAATACCAGCATTACCGGACGTGCGATCACAAAAGGTCTCCTCACACTGGAGGCAGTGAACATTCGTGATTATGCATTCAATAAGCATCAGAAAGTGGATGATTATACCTATGGCGGCGGTGCCGGAATGCTGATGCAGGCAGAACCGGTTTACCTTGCTTATGAGGCGATTGCAAACCGTACGGCAAAAAAGCCAAGAGTTGTATATCTGACTCCTCAGGGGCAGGTATTTAACCAGGCTATGGCCAGAGAAATGGCGCAGGAAGAGGATCTGGTATTCCTTTGTGGACACTATGAGGGAATTGATGAGCGTGTTCTGGAGGAAATCGTCACAGATTACGTATCTATCGGAGATTACGTGCTTACAGGTGGCGAACTTCCTGCAATGGTCATGATGGATTCCATTTCAAGAATGGTTCCGGGTGTACTGAACAATCAGGAGTCCGGTGAGACAGAATCTTTTGCAGGAAACCTTCTGGAGTATCCGCAGTACAGCCGTCCGGAAGAGTGGCATGGCAAAAAAGTACCGGAGGTTCTTATGTCCGGTCATCACGCAAACATAGAAAAGTGGCGCAGAGAGCAGTCAATTTACCGCACGGCAAAAAGACGCCCGGATCTTCTTAAGAAAGCTGATCTGACAAATAAAGAATGGAACTATGTGCGCCAGTTAAGGAAACAGTGGAAGGAAGAAGAGGAGCAGATAAAATGAAAACATCAGATTTTTATTATGACCTTCCTCAGGAACTGATCGCTCAGGATCCTCTGGAGGACAGAAGTTCATCCAGACTGATGCATCTGTCTTTAAAAGATGGCAGCATTGAGCATCGCCATTTCACAGATGTTCTGGATTATATGGAAGAGGGAGACTGCCTGGTCATCAACGATACAAAGGTAATCCCTGCCCGGTTATACGGACATAAAGAAGAGACAGGAGCACTGATTGAAATCCTGCTTCTGAAGCGAAGAGAGAATGATATCTGGGAGTGTCTGGTAAAACCCGGAAAGAAGGCACGCCCGGTGCTAAGATCACATTTGGAAATGGTATTTTAAAAGGTGAGATTATTGATGTGGTAGACGAGGGAAACCGTCTGATCCAGTTCCATTATGAAGGAATCTTTGAGGAAATCCTGGATCAGCTTGGCGAAATGCCTCTGCCGCCTTATATTACACATAAACTGAAAGATAAGAACCGTTATCAGACAGTTTATGCAAAGAACGAAGGCTCCGCAGCAGCACCGACAGCAGGATTGCACTTTACTAAAGAGCTTCTTGAAAAAGTAAAGGAAAAAGGTGTCAATATCGCTCATGTGACTCTTCATGTAGGTCTCGGAACTTTCCGCCCTGTCAAAGTAGATGACGTGGAAAGCCACCATATGCATTCCGAATTCTACATAGTAGAGGAGGATCAGGCAAAGCTGATCAATGACACAAAGAAGGCAGGTAAACGTGTAATAGCAGTAGGAACCACAAGCTGCAGAACACTGGAATCTGCAACAGGAGAAGATGGAATTCTGAAATCCGGAAGCGGATGGACAGAATCTTTATCTATCCGGGCTATCATTTCAAAATGATCGATGCCTGATCACAAACTTCCACCTGCCGGAATCCACACTTGTGATGTTGGTGTCTGCGCTGGCAGGCAAGGAGAATATCATGCATGCCTATGAGACTGCAGTGCAGGAAAAGTACAGATTTTTCTCTTTTGGAGATGCTATGATTATCATATAATGTCACCCAAATAATTATATCAATCAATTATCTGGTTATGAGCAAGTAGCGAAGAGGATGCTTTTATCTGCCTGATAAAAGCATAGTAAAAATATAAAAAAGAGCTGAGAAGTCCTTAACTGGATTTTTCAGCTCTTTTGAAGTATTGATGTGATTTTGGATGAATGAAGGCTCTATTTATTCGGCGTCCGAATTATCAGTGTCATAGGATTCGTCGTATGTCTCTGCGTCTGTGTCATCTGAAGCTGAACTGTTCATATCAACGATATCGCTATCTGAAGCAGCTGTATCTGCAGAACTGTTCTGGGAGTCATTATTACTGTTATATTTTGCGGTAAAAGTACTGCCTTCTGCAGTAGAAATCCAGGAACTCCGCTCATTGATTTTTCCAAGGATTCTTGTTGCCTCATCACCTTCTGCCGGAGTTGGCTGATAATTATTATATCCATCATAGGCAGAAGAAGAAATGGAGCAGGGAATGATATTGGTCACGTTGTCTTTTTTTACCCCATCGGCATCAATAGTAAAGGTCTGTTGGTAGATCATGGTGTCCATATCACTTGGAGAACTGTTGCCGCCGAAGCAGAAGTTTCCGAGGCTGTATACAATATTCTTACCCTTATAAGTTTCAATGCCCTGAAGTACATGCGGATGATGTCCGCATACAAGATCAGCGCCTTCATCGATTGCGATGCGTCCAAGTGTTGTCTGGTTGCTGTCCGGAACGGTTTCCGTTTCATTACCCCAGTGGAAGATCACTACGATTAGCTGTGCCCCGTCTGCCTTTACTTTTGCAATATTGTCTTTTAACTGCTGCTCGCGTTCAAGATGGTCGTACAGTTCATAGATACCGACTAATCCCACTTTGATTCCCTTTACATCCATAACAGCAGTTTCATCATATCCGAAATGAACGATTCCTGCATCATCCAGTGCTGCCAGAGTATCATCGAAACTCTGATCACCGTAATCATGACTGTGATTGTTAGCGGTATTTACGGCTTCTACAGATCCGTTTGTCAGAATAGAGGCATAGGATGCAGGTGCTTTAAATGCAAATGTTTTATCCTCCCGTTCATCAGAATCGGTGAGTGTTCCCTCAAAATTCGCAATAGTCAGATCATCTGCGGAAAAAATATCTTTTACATTCTGCAGGAAATAATCTGCACTGTAATTTTCATAATAAGCATTTAAGCTGGTATCATAATCAAAAGTTTCATCTGTGCCAAGCGTGCAGTCACCGACAACACTGAGTGTCAGAGAAACAGGAGAAGATACTGTAGCATTGGAGGAATCCGTGTTCTGAGAATCTGAGGATGCTTTCTGGCTGTTGTCCTTAGAAGCGTTCATGGAAACGGTTTTTTTGGCTGCTGCCTGTCTGGAACTCATATAGTTGCTGCATCCGCGGATACCTGCCAGAATAAGTATAAAAACCAGAACAAAGATACCGATACCTGTTGCAATCAGCAATTTTTGCCTTTTTTCCTGATAGTATTTTGATTTTTTGTAGATGTCTTTCCTGCGTGCAGAAGAAGATTTCGTCTGGCTTCGCTTGTTGGATTGTAGGTTCATATGTATAGTTCTCGCTTTCGTTTATAATAGATTAGAGATATAGTATTTAAAAAAAATATTAAAGAGACCGGGCAGTTAAAATATCTGAACAGATGATCAGAATTAACAAAAAATAAATCGTAATTGCTATAGGATATATTCAAAGTATATAGAGAATTCACAGAATCGTCAAGAAATAAGTCTTTTCATAAAACCGTATTTTTGTTATAATACCATGACAAAAGGTACATAAATATTACAGACAAAGAATGAGATGTGTTATCCTAGAGCGTGTCTGAAAAATCATTCCCGCAATCTGCACGCCCCACTTTGCGGGATATTTCACCCGAATTCAGTTGCCGTAGCCCGCTACGCGCCCTCATTCGGGCAAAATATCCCACAAAATTGTGACGCACATCTTGCAGAAAGCCTTTTTCAGACACGCTCTAAAGCGTATGAAACATGCTTTGAAAGCACTCAAAGATAATGAGAGATGGGTACGTGAGATAGCACTTCTCAGGAAAGAATATGAGGAAAAATAAAGATGAAAACATTGATATTCAACGGTTCACCGCGAAAGAACGGTGAAACTGCATATATGATCCGGACTCTGCAGGAAAATCTTGGAGGGGATTTTAAGGTGGTTAATGCCTACAGGGCAGATATCCGACCGTGTATAGACTGCAGATGGTGTTTTGACCATGCAGGATGCGCAGTCAAAGATGAATGGCAGGAGGTTCTTTCGTACATTGAAGAATGTGACCATATTATTATGGCATCTCCTGTATATTTTGAGGAGGTTACGGGAATGCTTCTTGCTGTGATGAGCAGACTGCAGACCTATTTCAGTGCAAGATATATCCGTAAAGAAGAACCTGTTCCTAAGAAGAAAACAGGAGCAGTTCTGCTGACAGCAGGAAGTATCGGACCCAGAGAAAAAGCGGAAAGTACGGCAGAGATGCTGCTTCGTCAGATGAGCTGTGACAGTCTGGGGACTGTATATGTGAACCGTACAGACAAAGTGCCGGTCAGAGACAGAGAAGATATCATACAGGAAATAAAAGATCTGGCAGGCAGATTGAAAACAGCAGAATAAATATTATCTGAAAATGAAACACCATTTGTGTTATGTGGAACAGACGAAAGGATGATTAAAATGAAAAAAATAAAATACTTTATGATTACAGGAATGCTTCTGGCATCCATCGGTCTTGCCGGATGTGGGAAGAAGTCAGAAGATGATATTACAAATAAGGAAATTTATCAGGATGATCTTGAACCGCTGACAGAAGAAGACTGAATGAAATGGATGCAGATACTTCTGACGAGGATATGAAACAGATTGATGAGCCGGAGGAAGAAACCGCTGACATTACAGATACTACAGATGCAACAGAAACTACAGATAAAACGGAAAATACAGATAAAGCAGAAACTTCAGATTCTTCTGCAAAAAAATCTGCGGATAAAACTGAAACATCAGATTCTGCAGATACAACGAAATCAGAAACTAAAACGAAAACTGAGAAATAATCACAAGGGGGCTGTCGCTGGAATTATTATTGCGACAGCCCCTGATCATATTTCTGTAATTATCAGGAAAGAACCTCGTTCTTCAGTTCGTTCCCATCCATAAATGCTTTCGCATTTTCGAGAGTAGTCTCGGCAATGTTAGTCAGTGCTTCTTTTGTAAAGAATCCCTGATGAGAAGTCATCACTACATTCGGGAAGGAGAGCAGACGCTGGGTAATGGAGCTCTGCAGAATACGCTCGGACATATCCTCGAATACGAAATCAGTTTCTTCTTCATAAACATCCAGTCCTACTGCAAAGAACTTATGATCACGGATTCCGGAAATCAGGTCCTCTGTCTTGATCAGGCCGCCGCGGGAAGTGTTTACAAGAATTACACCATCTTTCATTTTGGCGATAGTTTCTTCATTGATGATGTGTTTGGTTTCTTCTGTAAGCGGGCAGTGAAGACTGATGAGATCACTGGTTGCCAGAAGCTCATCCAGAGATACATATTCCAGATAATCCAGGTTCTTATTCGGGAAAAGATCGTAAGCGATAACTCTCATACCAAAACCTTTGCAGATTTTTGCCATTGCCTGACCAATTTTTCCGGTACCAATGATTCCGGCAGTTTTCTGATAGAAATTAAGTCCCATAAGACCACTTAAAGAGAAGTTGTTTTCGCGGCATTTGATGTATGCTTTATGTGTGTGGCGGTTTGCGGTCAGCGCAAGTGCCATTGCATGCTCGGCCACAGCTTCCGGAGAATATCCCGGAACACGCAGAACCTTCATTCCGAATTTGTGAGCAGTTTCCAGATCTACATTGTTATATCCTGCGCAGCGCATAAGGATCAGTTTTACACCCTGAGCATTCAGCTCTTCGATAACAGGAGTGCTCAGATCAGCGTTTACAAAAGCGCAGATTGCCTCATATCCTTTTGCAAGGGAAGCAGTTTCTTCGTGAATATTTGCTTCAGTAAATTTAATTGTAATTCCCGGATAGGAAGGAAGAAGCTTCTCGAAAAATTCTTCGTCGTAGTTTTTTGTGCCGTAAAATAAGATTTTCATAAATGTTAGCTCCTCTCTGGCTGTATACCTGTATGGTATACTCACCGTGAAAATTATAATATCAGTGTTTATAGCAATCCTCATAAATAATGCATCTTAATCCAGACCATCAGAGTGTGAAATCCTGCTATAGTAAAACAAATCGAATAATGTTAAAATAATAACAATCTTCTGACGATTCATATTATAACCGATTTATCGGAAAAAGAAAAGGCTATTTTGGATAAAATTTATCAAGTATCTATAAAAATACAATCTGAGAGAGTATGAAGATACCTTAAACAGGAATTGCAAATTATGCTTTGTTATGAAAAGTATGTACAGAAAGACAAAAGATATGCAGGATAAAAAACATTTTGCGGGATATTACCGGTGAACAGTAAAAATTATGCTGCTGTCAACAAACATAAAAAAATGATATGTTGACAGCAGCATAATTATAAATGACAGTTGCTATTTTCCGAGAGAGTACAGATCTTCATAGAATTCCGGATAGGAAATTTTAACGCAGTCCCCATCTTTGATAGTAAGTGTACCGTCACAAATTGTACCTGCAACAGCAAAGGACATGGCAATACGGTGATCAAGATAAGAATTGATCTCGGCACCATGAAGTGGCTTTCCTCCATGGATGATCATTCCGTCATCAGTCGGCTGAATATCAGCTCCCATGCGTTTCAGCCTTCTGTTACCACTGCGATACGGTCGGATTCTTTTACCTTCAGCTCCTGTGCGTCCCTGATAACAGTAGTCCCTCTGCAAAAGCTGCCATTACAGCGATCATCGGGATTTCATCGATCAGTGTGGGGATGATCTCACCCTCAACAGTGGTTCCGTGAAGACTGCTTGTGCGGATCAGCAGGTCAGCGGTAGGCTCACCCTCTGTACTTGCATTCAGCAGAGTAATATCAGCCCCATAGCCTTGCATATGCGAAGCATTCCGTCTCTGGTTGGATTAATGCCTACATTTTTAAGAAGAATCTCACTTCCGGGAGTAAGAAGCCCTGCTGCGATAAAGTAAGCAGCAGAAGAAATATCTCCGGGAACTTTAATCTCGCGTCCGTTCAGCACAGGCTCCGGTTCAATAGAAGCAGTTGTTCCCTGGGAATTTACATTTGCGCCGAAATAATTCAGCATGATTTCCGTATGATTTCTGGAAAGTACCGGCTCAGTAACGCTGGTAATCCCATCTGCATACATACCAGCCAGAAGCACGCAGGATTTTACCTGTGCGGAAGCAACCGGTGACTGATAATGAGCGGCATGTAAAGGCTTTCCTGTAATACGCAAAGGTGCGCATCCATTGCCCCTCAGACTTACGATATCAGCGCCCATAGACAGAAGAGGAGTCATAATCCTTTTCATTGGACGGGACTGAATGGAAGCGTCGCCGTTTAATTCGCTGGTAAAAGACTGTCCTGCCAGAATTCCGGAGATCAGTCTTGTGGTAGTCCCGCTGTTTCCCACATCCAGAGTTTCAGACGGAGCACTGAGTCCGTGAAGTCCCTTTCCATGAACGAGGATTTCGGAAGCATTTCTTTCAATATCGATTCCCATTTTCCGGAAACAGGAGATTGTAGAGAGACAGTCAGCTCCCTCAAGAAAATGTGTGATCTTTGTAGTACCCTGTGCAAGAGAACCGAACATAACTGCACGATGGGAAATGGATTTATCTCCGGGTACAGTGAGTTCTCCTCTGAGGTTTGTCTGTTTTTTTATTTCCATGTTTGATTCCTGCCTGTTTTTATAATATTTCTGTATTTCCCTGCAGCTATTTATAGCAATCTGCTTTTGACAAAATATTTTTGAAATGAATGTCAAAGGGTGATCTGTTTAGCGTTCGTAGACAATATAATTTCTTTTTTTAAGGAGTGCGGCACCCTTTTCCATAGAGATTCCGTCGTAGAATTCAATTTTGAGGACACCTTCCTCGAATTCACGGTTGTGAATGATACCGATATTTTTAATGCTGATCTTCTCCATCGCAAGGATAGTGGCAATCGTAGCAATACCGCCGGCCTCATCCGCAATATCAAGATACAGGACATAAGCCTTTTTCAGCAGACCATTGTCTACCACATCAATAGAATCACGGTAATCCCTGGAACTTGCAAACATCTGATACAGACTCCTGGAGTCCTTGTTATCCACAAAACATTTGATCTGAACCAGCAGGCGGATGTAGTCATCCAGAACATTGGAGATATTCTGATTATTTTCCACACAGATCTGCTCCCACATAATTGGAGAAGAAGAAGCAATACGTGTGATATCACGGAAACCTCCGGCTGCAATCGTTTTCATATATTCCTGATCGCTGTCCAGCATATTGACAAGATTTACCAGTGCAGAAGCGATAATATGAGGCAGATGGCTGACTCCGGCAGTGATGAAATCGTGTTCTTCACTTGTAAGGACCATCGGGATCGCACCAAGGGAAGAGATCATCTCTGTGAAATCTGTCAGGCGTTCCAGTGCAACTTCACCGCCCGGAGTAATAATATAGTAAGCATTCTCAATCAGACGGTCACTGGAAGCTTCGAATCCGGTCTTCTCAGAACCGGCCATTGGATGACCTCCGATAAAACGGGATTCCATTCCAAGACGTTCTACTTCTTTATGGATAATGCCCTTGACACTTCCAACATCTGTGAGGATCGTATCAGGACCGATATTGTCTTTGAAATACTCAAGATATTTTACATTAAATTCTACAGGAGCACACAGGAAAATATAATCGCAGCTCCTGAAACGTTCATCATGTTCTTCGCATACAGCATCGATCATATTGCTGCTTACTGCTGCAGCAAGTGTTTCCCGATCCTGATCATAAGCAAGAAGTCGGTAGTCTTCATGGTATTTTCGGATGGCCTTGGCAATTGATCCGCCAATCAGTCCGAGACCGATAAAACCGATAGTTTTCATAGTGGTTTTTGCATCCTTTCAGGTAACATTATTCGTAACTGTGAAAATACGGAACAGTTACATGATTTCATAATTTACTATTTTAAAGGATATGATTTGAAAAGTCAATTCATACGGCACTTTTATACATAAATAATTTAAAGCGACAAAGCGAACGCCGTATCATATGCAGATATCTTCCATGTCTTTCGCACTCTGGTTACTAGAGTGTGTCTGAAAAATCATTCCCGCAATCTACACGCCCCACTTTGCGGGATATTTCACCCGAATTCAGTTGCCGTAGCCCGCTACGCGCCCTCATCCGGGCAAAATATCCCACAAAATTGTGACGCACATCTTGCAGAAAGCCTTTTTCAGACACGCTCTAGGACTGCTATAGTCAACTGAAAAAACGATGCATTATAAATATTCGTACAATCAAAATCAGTCAGCCAGCTGCGCACTTGAGATAAAATTCACAGTCGAGATCCGTGAAAATTACTGAAAATATATAAAATGCTCATCAATTTACAAGAAGTTCACAAAAAAAGATGTTAAAATTTCATAAAATACTTGAAAAATATAAAAAAATTTAGTAATATATAGCCATATCGTTGCTGCGGACGTTGCAGGCGGCAATAACATAACAGACAAACAGGGAGGTACGCAACATGGATGTATTTAGAACTGACCGAATTAGAAATGTAGTCCTTTTAGGTCATGGGGGCGCTGGCAAAACTACACTGGCAGAAGCAATGGCTTACTTAGCAGGAATGACTAACCGTCTCGGAAGAGTAGAAGACGGAAATACTGTCAGCGATTATGACAAAGAAGAGATTAAGAGACATTTTTCCATTTCTACCACATTGATCCCGGTACCGTGGATAAGGTAAAGATCAATGTGCTGGATACTCCCGGATATTTCGATTTCGTAGGCGAAGTAGAAGAAGCAGTAAGCGCAGCAGATGCAGCGATCATTGTAGTTTCCGGTAAAGCAGGCGTTCAGGTTGGAACACAGAAGGCATGGAACTTATGTGAGAAATATAAACTTCCGAGAATGATCTTTGTCACAGATATGGACGTAGATGATGTCAGCTACCGTAAAGTAGTAGAACAGCTCACTGAACTCTACGGCAAGAAGATCGCACCGCTTCACTTCCCAATTCGTGAAGACGGCAAATTTGTAGGATATGTAAATGTTGTAAAACAGGCAGGACGTAAGTACATAGATAAAGGTAAGAAAGAGGAATGCCCGATTCCTGAATACCTGGATGAATATCTGGAGAAATATCATGATATCCTTATGGAATCTGTTGCAGAGACCAGCGAGGAATTCATGGATCGTTATTTTGAAGGTGATACATTCTCGGTAACAGAGGTTTCCGCAGCACTTGCAATGAACGTACAGGAAGCATCTATCGTACCTGTATGCATGGGCTCACCGATCAATCTTCGCGGTGTATCCAACTTACTGGATGATATCTGCGGATATTTCCCAAGCCCGGACAAACGCTCCTGCAACGGAATCGCTCAGAAGACAAATGAGATCTTTGAAGCAAACTACGACTCACGAAAGTGAAATCCGCATATGTGTGGAAAACAATTGCAGACCCGTTCCTTGGCAAATATTCTCTTATTAAAGTATGCTCCGGTGTTATCAAATCCGATGACACTTTATTAAACGTAGAGAAAGGCGAAGAAGAACGTCTGAATAAATTATATGTACTTGAAGGATCCAAACCGATCGAGGTTCCGGAACTTCATGCCGGTGATATTGGTGCAATTGCTAAATTAAACAGCGTACAGACTGGTGACAGCCTTGCGACAAAAGCAAATCCGATTCTTTATCCGAAGGCACTCCTTTCCACACCATATACCTGCAAGAGATTTAAAGCAGTGAAGAAGGGTGATGAGGATAAGATTTCCCAGGCACTTGCGAAGATGATGAGTGAAGACAAGACACTTCGTGTAGTAAATGACAGTGCAAACCGTCAGAGCCTTATCTATGGTATCGGTGATCAGCATCTCGATATCGTTATGAATAAATTAAAAGAACGCTACAAAGTAGATGTTGAGCTGAGCAAACCGAAGGTTCCGTTCCGCGAGACGATCCGTAAGAATGCAGATGTAGAGGGTAAACATAAGAAACAGTCCGGTGGACATGGACAGTATGGACATGTTAAGATGCGTTTCGAGCCATCAGGCGATCTGGAGACACCTTATGAATTTGAACAGGTTGTAGTTGGTGGTGCAGTTCCGAAGAACTACTTCCCGGCAGTTGAGAAAGGTCTTCAGGAATGCGTATTAAAAGGACCTCTGGCTGCATATCCTGTAGTTGGTGTGAAAGCTACCTTATATGATGGATCTTATCATCCGGTAGACTCCTCAGAAATGGCATTCAAGATGGCAACGATTCTTGCATTTAAGAAAGGCTTTATGGATGCATCACCTGTACTCTTAGAGCCAATCGTATCTATGAAAGTAACTGTTCCGGATAAATTTACCGGTGATGTTATGGGCGACCTGAACAAACGTCGTGGCCGTGTTCTTGGTATGACTCCTGATCATCAGGGCAATACCATTATTGAGGCAGATGTTCCACAGCTTGAGATTTATGGATATTCCACAGATCTTCGTTCTATGACAGGTGGAAGCGGAGAATTCTCCTATGAATTTGCACGCTACGAGCAGGCTCCTGGAGATATTCAGGCAAAAGAAATTGAAGCAGAGCAAGTAAGGTAGATAAAGCGGAAGAATAAAAAAGGGTAATTACTGACAGAGCAGTAATTTGTGTTAGCGCAGTAATTAAAATATAGTTAAGAAATAAAAATGGCAGGACATTTTGCAGAGATGCGGAATGTCCTGTTTTTTCAGACACACTCTAGTGGTGTATTACTCGAAAATGCGAAATAAGTGCCATTTGTAAAGCAAAAACACTCGATACAGCAAAACGTTACATTGACAAACAGCCTTTGTTGAATTAAAATAAATTTTTAGGATAAGATGTCCATAATCGGACTGAAACCGCCGGAAATAATAAAAGCAGCTGTGTAGCTCAGTGGAGCAAACAGTAGTGGTGTCATGGACGCACCCTGAAAAAGACGGTATCTCGCCTTAAGTCAGATGCCTGGTAACTCTGTTGCCGGGTAGTTCACATACAGCAAAATGTTGGAGGAAGTATAGAGATGAAATACTTGTTTAAAAAGATCGAGCCTAAGTGGCAGGCAAAATGGGAAGAGGCCAAAGTCTTCGAAGCCAAAGATAACAGTGACAAACCTAAATTCTATGGTCTGGTAGAGTTCCCATATCCAAGCGGTGCCGGTATGCACGTAGGACATATCAAAGCATATTCCAGTCTGGAGGTTATTTCCAGAAAACGTCGTATGGAAGGCTATAATGTACTTTTCCCGATCGGATTTGATGCATTTGGTCTCCCGACAGAGAACTATGCGGTAAAGACCGGAACACATCCACGTATCATCACAGATGAGAACATCAAGAGATTCTCAAACCAGTTAAAGAAAGTTGGATTTTCTTTTGACTGGAACCGTGTGATCGATACAACAGATGAAGACTACTACAAATGGACACAGTGGATTTTCCTGAAAATGTTCGAAAAAGGTCTTGTATTCAGAGACAGAACACTGGTTAACTACTGCCCGCACTGTAAAGTAGTCCTTTCCAATGAAGACAGCCAGGGCGGTAAATGTGATATCTGCCACAGCGATGTTGTTCAGAAATCCAAAGATGTATGGTATTTAAGGATCACCCAGTATGCAGATAAGCTTCTGGAAGGTCTGAAAGATGTAGATTATCCGGATAATGTAAAACAGCAGCAGATCCACTGGATCGGCAAATCAAAAGGTGCTTTCGTTAACTTCGATGTTGACGGGATCGATGAGAAACTTGAAATCTATACAACCAGACCGGATACTCTGTTTGGTGTAACATTCATGGTAATCGCACCGGAGCATCCGATTATTGACAAATATGCAGATAAAGTCACAAACATGGACGAGATCATTGCATATCGTAATGAATGTGCCAAGAAAACAGAGTTCGAGAGAACTCAGCTTGTAAAAGATAAAACAGGTGTGAGAATCCAGGGACTTGAGGGAATCAATCCGGTTAACGGTAAGAAGATCCCGATCTACATTGCTGACTATGTAATGATGGGCTATGGTACAGGTGCTATCATGCAGTACCTGCTCATGACCAGCGTGACTATGATTTCGCTAAGAAATTTGGCATTGACATTATTGAAGTTATCAAGGGTGGAGATATTTCCAAAGAAGCCTATACAGGTGACGGTGAAATGGTAAATTCCGATTTCCTGAACGGATATGCAAAGAAGAAAGATTCTATTGAGCGTATGCTGGAAGAACTGGAGAAAAAAGGAATCGGTAAAGCCGGTGTTCAGTATAAGATGAAAGACTGGGCATTCAACCGCCAGAGATACTGGGGTGAGCCAATCCCGCTTATCCACTGCCCGAACTGCGGTGTTGTGGCAGTTCCGGAGAACGAACTTCCGCTGCGTCTGCCGGATGTAAAGGACTTCGAGCCGGGTGAAGACGGACAGTCCCCACTTGCAAAGATTGATTCTTTCGTAAACTGCACATGCCCGAAATGCGGTGCTGCAGCGAAACGTGAGACAGATACCATGCCTCAGTGGCAGGATCTTCCTGGTATTTCTTAAGATACACAGATCCGCACAATGCAAATGCACTGGCTGATATGGACAAACTGAAATACTGGATGCCTGTTGACTGGTACAATGGTGGTATGGAACACGTTACCAGACATATGATCTACTCCAGATTCTGGCATCATTTCCTGTATGATCTTGGCGTAGTAAATACACCGGAACCATACGCAAAACGTTCCATCCAGGGATTGATCCTCGGACCGGACGGAGATAAAATGAGTAAATCCAAGGGTAATGTAGTTGACCCGCTGGATATTGTAGAAGAATACGGTGCAGATACTCTTCGTACCTATGTGCTGTTTATGGGTGACTATGGCGCAGCTACACCATGGAGCGAGAACTCTGTAAAGGGCTGTAAGAAGTTCCTGGATCGTGTTGCAGGGCTGACAGATATCCTTTCTGAAGAATCTGTATCTGATGAACTGGAGATGAAACTCCACCGTACCATCAAGAAAGTTTCTTCTGATATCGAGAACCTGAAATTCAATACAGCGATTGCCAGCCTGATGACACTCATTAATGAGATCACAGCAGAAGGACACTTAAGCAAAGATGACCTTACCATCTTTATCAAACTGCTTAGCCCGTTCGCACCGCATATCTGCGAAGAAATCTGGGAATTCATCGGAGGAGAAGGCTTACTGGCAGTTTCCGAATGGCCGAAATACGATGAAGCAAAACAATTGCCAAGACCGTTGAGATCGGTGTACAGGTAAACGGTAAAGTAAGAGGAACAATCGTAATCCCTAACGGATGTGAAAAAGAAAAAGCATTCGAGATCGCCAAAGCAGACGAGAGAATTGCTTCCTTCCTGGAAGGTAAGAACCTTATCAAAGAGATTTATGTACCGAACAAGATCGTAAACTTTGTTGCGAAATAATAGAAATAGTAAAAAGAGGACTGACAGAAATTTTTCTGAACAGTCCTCTTTTGAGTTTGCCAGCTGTATTAAGAGACCTTTTCAGGCAACCGCCTGCTGATATGCCGGAATGTCAGTGTAAACACGATTCCCTTCACGATAGAAGAGATTGTAAGCGCCCACCATACACCATTTAATCCCATTCCCGCATGTGTCAGAATCAATGCCAGCGGGATTCGTGAGCCTGTCAGGATCACACTGATCGTACTGGATAATCTGGTGCATCCAAGTCCTGATAATGCGCCCACTGTCATCAGTTCAATAGACATAAAGACTTCACTGAATCCAATAATGATCAGATAATTGACGGCAGTATCCAGCGCTTCTTTTTCGTGGAAAAATAACCTGGCAATTGGTTCCGGAAGAAAGACAAAAGCTGCAGTGACAAACAGGCCCCAAATTGTGAGAACGCGAAATGACAGACTGTAACCTTTACGGATACGGTCTTTTTTTCGTGCACCGTAGTTTTGGGCAATAAAAGCATTCAGTGCTGAAGCAAAACCATCAGCAGTATTCCAGGATACGGATTCAATCTGTCCGCCAACACGCTGCGTTGCAATAGCGGCAGCACCATAACCGGAAACCATACGGGTCAGAACCATGGAGATGAAACAGTAAATGCTTCCCTGTATAGCTGTGGGAAACCCGATCCTGAAGATGTGCTTATAATATTCTTTTGGAAAAACAGACAGCAGATTCAGATGCTGTAAAACATTGGGCTCCAGTCTGGAATGCCGGATACGCAGAACCATCACTACAAAAACCAGAATCTGTGAACTTACTGTCGCAATAGCGGCTCCGGCAACCTCCAGCCTCGGGAAAGGTCCGATGCCAAGGATCAGCAGCGGATCCAGGATCATATTTCCTGCAAGCCCGATAAAGTTTGCAAGCAGGGGAGTGCGGGAATCTCCCTGCGCAGTAGAGAGTCCTGTCAGCGTCAGATTCAGATAAGAAAAAAGGATCAGTCCACAGGTGATCAATGTATAAGATCTGGCAGCAGTATAAGTTTCTGCGTCGGTCAGATTAAAAAATCCCAGCAGAGGCTGTATGAAAATAACACAGACAGCAGCAAACAAAATGCCGGACAGTGCAGTGAGCTGCAGAGAACCGGCAGCATAAGAACGTGCCTGGTCATAATCTTTGCGCCGCATGCCTGAGCTGTATTTACCTGTCCGCCCATTCTTGACAGGGATGCAAGCCCCTGAGAGAGCCAGACATACATTCCGCCTACTCCCACGCCTGCAACCGCCTTCGCACCAAGCAGTCCGATCCATGCCATATCCATAATACTGTATGCTGTTCCTAACATGGAAGAAATCATGATAGGCAGAGCCAGCTCTGCCAGAGTTTTCAGGATCGGACCGGAAGTCAGATCCACAGTTTTTGCTTTACTCATTTGTAATAACCCTTCATGTACCAATTATTATAATACTTTTGTAGTCCATTTACTGCAGTCCCATACTTGAGAAACCACATCGCGGTAAAACTCCGGTTCATGCAGATCAGGAGAATGCTTCCCTTATATTCGATCAATGCCTGCTTCAAAGCTTCTTTTGCATCCACATCCAGATGATTGGTAGGCTCGTCCAGAAGCAGAATGTTCGTTTCTTTATTCACCAGCTTACACAGACGCACCTTCGCCTGCTCCCCGCCACTCAGTACACGTACCTGACTTTCAATATGCTTGGTAGTCAGACCGCATTTGGCGAGAGCAGACCGCACCTCATACTGATATAAGACGGAAACTCCGCCCAGATCTCATCAATACAGGTAGTCTTGTTATCACCCTTTACTTCCTGCTCAAAATATCCAATCTGAAGATTCTCCCCGAGTTCGCAGGAACCCTTCAGAGACGGGATCAACCCCAGAATACTCTTCAGTAAAGTTGTCTTACCGATACCGTTTGCACCAACCAGCGCAATCTTATTTCCTCTTTCCATAGAGAGAGTAACAGGTCTGGAAAGAGGTTCATTATAACCAATAACCAGATCCTTCGTTTCGAAAATATATTTCCCCGGAGTGCGTCCGTATTTAAAATGAAACTCAGGCTTCGGCTTCTCGGCAGCAAGCTCGATCACATCCATCTTATCCAGCTTCTTCTGTCTGGACATTGCCATATTTCTTGTAGAAACCCTGGCCTTATTTCTTGCGACGAAATCCTTCAGTTCACTGATTTCCTGCTGCTGGCGTCTGTAAGCAGCCTCAAGCTGAGCCTTCTTCACCTCATACACTTCCTGGAAATGGTCATAATCCCCGACATAACGGTTCAGTTCCTGATTCTCCATATGATAAACCAGATTGATAACAGAATTCAGAAACGGAATATCGTGGGAGATAAGGATAAATGCATTCTCATAATCCTGCAGATAACGCTTCAGCCATTCGATATGTTCCTCATCCAGATAGTTGGTAGGCTCGTCCAGAAGCAGGATATCCGGCTTCTCCAGAAGCAGCTTGCCAAGCAGAACCTTGGTTCTCTGACCACCACTCAGGTCTGTAACATCACGTTCCAGTCCGATATCCAGAAGTCCCAGGGCTCTGGCAACTTCCTCCACCTTCGCATCGATCACATAGAAATCATGCATGGTAAGGGTATCCTGAATAGTTCCCAGCTCCTCCATCAGAGTATCCATCTCCTCAGGAGAAGCAGTGCCAAGAGAGTCACAGATCCCATTCATTCTTTCCTCCATCTCAAAGAGATAAGAGAACGCAGACTTCAGCACGTCACGGATGGACATACCCTGAGAAAGGACAGAATGCTGGTCCAGATAGCCGACACGTACGTTCTTTGCCCATTCAATCTTACCCTCATCCGGCATCAGCTTTCCGGTTACAATATTAAAGAAAGTAGATTTACCTTCCCCGTTGGCACCAACCAGTCCAATATGCTCGCCCTTTAACAGGCGGAAAGACACATCATTAAAAATCGCCCTGTCTCCGAAACCATGTGTCAGATGTTCAACATTCAAAATACTCATAAAAAGAAATTCTCCTTAATTATTGTTATATAATGTCAGGGTCCAAAGGTATTTCACCCCTGACCTGACATCCACGAATTACTTACTCCGCTGCAAAGCAGCTCCCGCAATTCTCTTAATATTTGTAACTATACAACAGTATGATCAGACTTCCCTGACTCCTTTTAATGACGGCTCAGCATCAGCGAATAATTTGTATAATAAACCACAAATCCGGGCTTCGCCCCTGCAGGCTTTTTCACCTGCTTCTTCTGGATATAATCAATCTCCACCTTAGGGGCAGTACGTCCTTTGGAATAATAAGCGGCAAGCGTCCCGCAATCTCAAAGATATGATCCGGCAGTTCTCCGTCCTTAGACTTCACGACCACATGCGAACCGGCCATCTTCTTGGCATGAAACCACCAGTCATTCCCTGTGGCAAACTTAAAGGTAAGCTCATCATTCTGGAAATTATTTTTTCCCACATAAATATCATACCCATCCTCAGTCACATAATGGAACGGCTTAGACTTACTCTGTGCCTTCTGTCCCTTCCTGCGGTCATAATGCTTCTTAATATATCCATACTCCATCAGCTCTTCCTTGATCTGTGCCAGATCACTCTCAGCCAGAGCAATATCCAGAGCATTGGAAACAGACTCCAGATGCTCAATCTCACTTCTCGTATCTGCAATCTGCTCAGTCAGAGCCTCCTCCGTACGCTTCAGCTTTCCATACTTGTCAAAATACTTCTTGGAATTCTCCGCCGGAGTCATAGTAGGATCAAGAGGAATGGTAATCTCCTCGTTGGTATAATAATTCAGAGCCTTAAACGACTTACATCCATCCTCCAGCCCATACCCATAAGTATTGATCAGCTCCCCGTAAACCTTATACTTCTCTTTCTTCGCAGTATCCTTCATCTGCTTATCCTGCAGACTCAGCTTCTTACGGTTACGCTCCAGCGCAGTCTGCACGATCCTCCTCAGATCCGAAGACTTCTGATGGATACGCGTCAGCGTATTCTTTGTCGCATAATAAGTCTCCAGCATCTGTGAAACACTCTCAAACTCCACAGAATGATACTCCGGTCCATACTGCTGGAACGCAAACACACCATACTCCACAGGTTCTTCCCCCCGGTAAACAATATTCGGAGAAAAATCCCCATCCACAACCTGATCCATCAGCCTGCGGAACGTATGATACAAATGCACCCTCGCCGCCTCATCCAGAGACTGCGCTGCATCACTCCCGTCAATCGAAGCCCTGAAACAGATCTCCTCCGCAACAACCGGACTGATTCCAGTAAGAGAAGAGTAAACAGCCCTGGAAATATTACAAGGCTTCCTGCACACAACATCACAAAACTCCTCCTCACTCACAGTCAGCGGATTCAGCTTATCCTGCGTCTTCGGAATAAAATACTCCCTTCCCGGAAGCACCTCACGCACAGAACTCATATGAGAAGAAACATGCTTGATACTATCCAGGATCATCCCCTTATCATCACAGAAAATAATATTACTGTGCTTGCCCATCAGCTCCATGATAAGAACCTTCTTACAGGGATCCCCCAGCTCATTCAGATGCTCCAGCTCAAACATCACCACACGCTCCATCCCCGGCTGCCTGATATCCGAAACCCTCGCACTTCCAATATGCTTACGCAGAAGCATACAGAAATTAGGCGCAGTCATAGGGCTGGGCTTATTCTTGGAAGTAAAATAAATCAGCGGAAGAGAAGCACTGGCCGAAAGCAGCAGCCTGCACTGCCCATTCGCCCCCTTCCCCGTAATCAAAAGCTCATCTGCCTCCGGCTGAGCAATCTTATTAAACCGTCCTCCATCCAAATTCAAATGCAGCTCCTTCACCATAGCCGCAATCGTAATCCCATCAAAAGCCATATAAAAACACTCCTTTAAAAAATAATCAGTAAAAATAATCAAAACTCAATCAATACGACAGTACGATCAAGAAAAGAAAAAACAAATCAGTTAGTCAGAATAATCAACGTTTTACGTCAGAAAGGCGAAGCCCTTTCTGACAAACAAACTATAATAAGCTTTTCTGAAAGCCGTTCAATTTAAAGGATATACCATATACCTCCAACAGCCAGCTACCAGCAGGAGAAAATAAATAGTTCCGGGCGCATTTGCAGGGGTTGTAGTAACTCTTAGGCTTCGGGAATCTGCGTTATGAAAAAAACAGCAACCTGTCTGAGCGAAGCGAGTTTTGCTGTTTTTTCATGCCTTTAGCAGATTTCCGAAGCCTTAGAGTTGACTAAACCCCGAAACCGCGCCCGGAACTATTTATTTTCTCCTGCGTCCCACCTGCGTCCCACCTGCGGCGTCCCTTCTGCTAGTATACCACACATTTCCTACCGCCATCAACGAAAAAATGTTTGACTCCCATTCTATAATGAACTATAATAAATCTGTATGTAAACCAGAACAGGCACACATACCCCGACACTAATAGACAGACAAAGAGAGAAAAACTATGATAAAAAGCATGACAGGTTTCGGCCGGGCAGAAGTCGTGACCAAAGAAAGAAAAATAACAATCGAACTAAAATCTGTCAACCACAGATACCTGGACCTCAGCATCAAAATGCCCAGAAAACTCAACTTCCTGGAAGGCGCAGTCAGAAACCTGATGAAAACCTACATCCAGAGAGGCAAAGTTGATGTATACATCACATACGAAGACTACACCCTGGACAACGGAGCTCTCAAATACAACAGAGAACTCGCATCCGAATACATCACCTGTCTTAAACAGATGCAGCAGGACTTTGACCTTGACTACGATATCAAAGTCAGCACCCTGTCACGCTATCCGGAGGTACTTGTCATGGAAGAACAGTCTGTTGATGAGGAAGCACTCTGGGAATCTCTGGAACTGCCCCTTCGCGAGGCATGTGAGAAATTTGTCCAGACAAGGATACTGGAAGGCAGAAATCTTGAGAAAGACCTTATCGGAAAACTGGACAGCCTTGAAGAAAAAGTATTACGTGTAGAAGCCCGCTCTCCGGAAGTAGTCAATGCCTACAGGACCAAACTGGAAGCAAAAGTTTCCGAGCTGCTGGAAGACACACAGATCGACGACAACCGCATCGCAGCAGAAGTCATCCTGTTTTCAGACAAAATCTGCAATGATGAGGAAACCGTCCGCCTTCACAGCCACATCAGGAACATGAAAAAAGATGCTTACAACAGAGAAAGAAGGCATCGGACGCAAACTGGACTTCATGGCACAGGAAATGAACAGAGAAGCAAACACGATTTTATCCAAATCAAGTGATCTGGAGATTTCCAACATTGCCATTGATCTGAAAACAGAGATCGAGAAGTCAGAGAACAGATCCAGAACGTAGAATAGAGGAAGAAAACGTGGCAAGACTTATTAATATCGGTTTTGGAAATGTAGTCAATTCACAGAAAATCGTGGCAGTGGTAAGCCGGATGCGGCACCTGTAAAAAGAATGGTGCAGAGCATAAAGGAACCCGGTCACTGATTGATGCAACTCAGGGGCGAAAGACAAAAGCAGTGATCGTCACAAGCGACGATTATCTGGTGCTCAGCGCACTTCAGCCTGAGACCATTGCCCGGAGATTTGCAGAAATATATGAAAACGAGGATAAGGGAGAGACCCATGAATAAAGGAATTTTAGTAGTGGTTTCCGGATTTTCCGGTGCAGGAAAAGGCACAGTAATGAAACGCCTCATGGAGAAATATGATGGTTATGCATTATCTGTCTCCGCAACAACCAGAAAACCCCGTCCCGGTGAAGAGGACGGCAGAGAATATTTCTTCCGTACAAGGGATGAATTTGAGAAGCTGATCGAAGAGGATGCATTGCTTGAATATGCCCAGTATGTGGAAAATTATTACGGCACTCCACGCTCTTATGTCGAAGAGCAGCTTCAGGCAGGCAGAAATGTAATCCTTGAGATCGAAATCCAGGGCGCAATGAAGATCAAAGAGAAAATACCGGAAGCACTTCTGGTGTTTGTAACTCCGCCGACTGTGGAGGAACTGGAACGCCGTCTCACAGGCAGAGGAACAGAAACCGCACAGGTGATCGCAGACAGACTTGCAAGAGCTGGTGAAGAGGCAGAAGGTATGGGACAATATGACTATATTCTTGTCAACGATACTGTAGAGGAATGCGTAGACCATCTTCATCAGATTATTGTGAGTGAACATTCCAGAGTATCCAGAAATGCAGAATTTATCGCAGATATCCAGAAACAGACAAAAGCATTTCAGAAATGATAAACATGCGGCCCAGACCGCTTAAAAGAAAGGAGAAAATACATGATACATCCGTCTTATACAGAATTAATCGAAGCAATCAATACAAACAGTGAGGACGACGATACAACAATGTCCCTTAACAGCCGTTATTCCCTTGTACTTGCTGCAAGTAAACGTGCACGCCAGATCATTGCAGGTTCCAAACCAATGGTAGAGGGTGCGGAAGGCAAGAAACCTCTCTCAGTTGCGATCGACGAGCTCTACAAAGGAAAAGTAAAGATCCTTGCTCCGGAAGAAGAGGATGAAGAAGGAACAGAACAGACAGCTGAGGCACAGACAGAAGAATCAGCACAGGCTTCTGAAATCACAGAGACTGCTGAAACAGCAGAAGAAACAACTGAAGAGTAAGAACTGATGGTAACACAATAGATAAACAAAAGGATGTGTCTGAGAATTACAGAGGTATATTTTCAGGCACATTCTTATAGGAGAATTTATGAAATTATTATTCGTATCATTAGGCTGTGACAAGAACCTTGTAGATTCCGAAGAAATGCTTGGACTTCTTACAGGTAACGGGTTCGAGATCGTAGATGATGAAACTGAAGCAGAGGCCATTGTGGTGAACACCTGCTGCTTTATCAATGACGCAAAGGAAGAGAGCGTCAACACCATCCTTGAGATGGCAGAATACAAGAAAACCGGGAGCTGTAAAGTCCTGGTTGTCACAGGATGTATGGCACAGCGTTATAAGAATGAGATCATTGAGGAAGTACCGGAAGTAGATGCAGTACTTGGAACAACTTCCTACGGAGACATCCTTAAGGCAATCCGTGAAGCAATGGAAGGAAAACATTTCCAGGAATTTAAAGATATTGATTATCTTCCGGAAAAGCTTGGCAAACGTGTTCTCACAACAGGCGGACATTTCGGATACCTCAAGATAGCAGAAGGCTGTGATAAACACTGCACCTACTGTATCATCCCGAAACTTCGCGGTAAATTCCGAAGCGTTCCGATGGAACGTCTGGTAACACAGGCAAAGGAGATGGCAGAGGAAGGCGTAAAAGAGCTGATCCTTGTCGCACAGGAGACAACCGTATATGGAACTGATATATATGGAAAGAAATCTCTTCATATCCTCCTGAAAGAGTTATGCAAGATCAAAGGAATCCGCTGGATCCGCGTGCTTTACTGCTATCCGGAGGAAATTTATGATGAACTGATCCAGACCATGAAAGAGGAGAAGAAGATCTGCCATTATCTGGATCTTCCGATCCAGCATGCAAGTGACCGTATCTTAAAGAGAATGGGAAGAAGGACAACACAGGCAGAACTGGTGGAGATTGTAAATAAGCTTCGCCGGGAGATTCCTGACATCGTGCTCCGTACCACTCTGATCTCCGGATTCCCCGGGGAAACACAGGAAGACCACGAAGAGCTGATGAGCTTTGTGGATGAGATGGAATTTGACCGTCTGGGAGTATTTACTTACTCACCGGAAGAAGATACACCTGCAGCAACGATGCCTGATCAGGTTGCGGAAGAAGTCAAAGAGGCCAGACGTGACGAGATCATGGAGCTTCAGCAGGAGATTTCCTATGATAAGGGAACTGACCGTATCGGACAGGAACTTCTCGTGATGATCGAGGGAAAAGTTGCAGATGAGAGCGCATACATTGGCAGAACTTACGGAGATGCACCAAAGGTCGACGGTTATATTTTTGTGCAGACAGGAGAACTTCTGATGACAGGAGATTTTGCAAAGGTACGTGTGACCGGTGCACTGGAATATGATTTGATAGGAGAGTTGGCAGATGAATACACCGAATAAACTTACAGTAGCCAGAATGATCCTGGTTCCGTTTCTTGTACTGTTTATGCTTACAGACTTGGGCGGTGAGGCAAACCGCTATATAGCACTTGCTATTTTTGTTGTTGCAAGTGTGACCGACTGGTTTGACGGAAAGCTTGCCAGAAAATACAATCTGGTGACAAACTTTGGAAAATTCATGGATCCTCTTGCAGACAAGCTGCTTGTGTGTTCTGCAATGATCTGCTTTATTGAACTGGAAAAACTTCCGGCATGGTTTGTTATCATTATCATAGGAAGAGAATTTATTATCAGCGGATTCCGTCTGATCGCAGCCGAGAACGGTGTTGTGATCGCGGCAAACTACTGGGGCAAATTCAAGACGGTTTCCCAGATGATCATGATCATTTTACTGCTGATCGATCTGGGCGGAGTGTTTGATATTCTGGAACAGATATTTATCTGGCTTTCTCTGGCACTTACCGTTATTTCCCTGATCACATATATCTGGCAGAACAGAAGTGTTCTGTCCATGCAGGATTAGAAAGAAGGCTTTAATATGGCTTCAGAAAAGGAAGCATCAGAAGAATCAGCATTAGAGGAAACAGCATTAGAAGAAACAGTTGTAGGACTCCTGAAAAAAAAGAAAATGACACTGTCTCTTGCCGAGTCCTGTACAGGCGGTGCGGTAGCAGCGGACATCGTAAATGTGCCGGGAGCTTCTGAGGTATTTATGTGCGGCTATGTCACATATACAAACCGCGCCAAAAGAAAATGTCTTGGAGTAAAGAAGAGCACACTGAAGAAAGAAGGTGCTGTCTCAGCCAAATGTGCCGGACAGATGGCAAAAGGCGGTGCGAAAGCAGCCAAAACCGATGTCTGTCTCTCTGTGACAGGACTTGCAGGTCCGGGCGGTGGAACAGAGGAAACACCGGTGGGAACTGTATTTATGGGATGTTACTGTGCAGGAAAGACAACTGTGAGGGAATTTCACTTTGAGGGCGACAGAAAAAGTATCAGAGACCAGGCAGTTGAACAGGCACTGACATTTATCTGCGACAGGCTGCGCAAATATGACAGATAATAATTGGTGACAAGTTACATTACTGAACATAAGAGTACATTTCGGAAAGTTGATGAAATGTACTCTTTTTGTTATCATGGCAATTCATATTAACCGAATCAGGTAAGTTTTCTGCGGAGTCTGCGAAAAGCAATAAGCAGTGAGTGGGGACTTGGTCACCGCATCATTTTCATAAGGTTCACCACTTTATCAAGTTTTTGTGTCTCTGCGGGAGATTTCCCCATCTTCAGCACTTCAATGATCGCAGAAATCTCATCAGCATTAAATTTCAGACCGCCTTTTTTCCCCTGAGCAGCTGCACTCATCAGGAAAGGCAGCATCTCATTTGCACCCTTTGAACTTCCCTGGGAAGCCAGATTCTGAAGCATATCAAGCTTGGAACGATCCATACCTGCAAGCTTCGGGTTGTTGCGCCAGTCATCATTCATGGGAATCCTCCTTCTCACCATCTGCAGGCTGATTCATGAGCTGCAGCATCTGAACCATAGCCATCATATTTACCATCTGATTTAATTTATCCCTGCTGGGACCATAACAGAAGCTGCGGATATCATTGACGATATCCACCGGATTCTGGGCCGGCATGCTCATGGCACACAGATCGCTGCCGGAACTTCTTTTGCTGAAAACAGAAACCGTATTGATAAATTCAACCGCTTTTTCATAGACTGAGAAAATCTGCTGTCCTTTTGGCGGAAGATAAGGAATGGCGGCTTTTATCATCTGTTCGCGGTCAGAACTGACCATCTGATCCAGCAAAGTCTGGGAAATCTGCTCTTCATTCATAATATCTGCTTCCATTTTATGTTTTTTATTAACAGAATATGACGGGGAGAAGGATTCTGACATATAATAAAGTAGAATTTAAGTAACTGTGAGACTGTTTTACTGCACGCTGCCTCAAATTTTATGGAATTGCTGCAGGTATCATGCGTTTGCAGTTGCAAAAAATGGAGAATCAGATATGGGATCAGAGTCAGAAGAAAAGAAAGAAATGCTTATTATAGATGGAAATGCTTTTTATGAGATAGATTTGGAGTGTGTGAAAAAGAAAAAACAATGTGCTCAGACAGTGCACCCGGAAAAGAAAACAGACAGGATCAATTCCCGGAATATGAAAGATAAGGATAATATCAGGCAGCATGAATAATAAGGACGAAGTTATAATCCTGTAAAATATAAAGAGGCAGAGGGAAAGATCCCCCTGCCAACAGAAAATGATTGTCAGCAGCCACATCCACAGCCATTGTTTCCACATAACAGAAGCAGCACGATAATAATCCAGCAGTTGTCACCGTTGCCACATCCGCCGCAGCCATTGTTGCATCCGCAGTTATTGTTTCCGCACAGGCACAGAAGGATGATGATCCAGAGGATATTACAGCAGGAATTATTTCCGCCTGAAAGTCCCCATCCACTGTTACATCCACATCCGTTATTACATCCGCAGCTATTGTCGCATCCGCATCCGCTGTTATTAGCGCAGCCACATCCGCATCCTCCTCTGTCCTCACATCCGCAATTTGTAGCAGCTAAGTCGCTCATATTAAATCCTCCGTTTTTTTTCTTTACAATCCTATCATATGTGGAACCGCAAAAAGTGTTACAGTTTCATCATTGTTCATTATGTTCACAGTAACCAATAACCTTAAGTTCGATGCGAATTGTTGCTTTTCACAAGTTGACAATAATATATGAATCCGATATAATATACCACGTAACAAATCTGTAATGATTGAGAAAGAAATGCAACAATAACCCAATTAAAACGTAAAACAATACGTATAAAAAGAGAGGAAACGGAGAATAAGAATGAAGAAACATGGGAAACTATTGTTAAAGTATCTGCTCCTTTTTGTGATGACCGTTTTTGTAATGGGCTGTTTTAGTGTATCCGCGGCAACAAAAACAGGATTTGTCACTCAGAAAGGGAAAACCTATTACATAAACAAAGACGGTTCCAAACAGAAAGGCTGGCTGGAACTTAAGGGTAAGAAATATTACTTTGATAAGAAAACAGGAGTTCAGGTAAAAGGCTGGGTAAAAGACTCCAGCGGACAGGCGATCCGATACTTTACCAGCGGAGCCGGATATATGGTGACAGGATTTATCACTGATTCCAATGGAAATACCCGTCATTTTGATGAGACAACAGGCCTGATGACAAGAGGCTGGCTCACAGATACAGATGAATATAAATATTATTTTTACAGCGGTTCCGGCGTTATGGCCAAAGGCTGGGTGGAGAACAAAAAAGAACAGAAACGCTATTTCAGTCAGGCCAATGGACGTATGTGTACAGGCTGGGTGAAGAGCAGTGCCGGAAATTACAGATACTTTAAGCCGTCAAATGGAATAATGTATACAGGTCTGGAGAAAATTGATTCAGATTATTACTATTTTTCAAAATCAACCGGTGTCCGTTATCAGAAAGGTTTCGGAACCGTAGGAAGTAAGAAATATTATTTCAACCCTTCAGATGGTAAGGCGAAGACAGGCTGGCTTGAGCTTGATGGAAAGAAATATTATTTTGATACATCAGGAGTGATGCTGGCAAATACCATCGCTTCCATTGACGGAACTACATACAGGTTTGATTCTGACGGTGCTGCAACAAAGACTTCCGGTAATGATTACACAGTAGAGGGCAAATATGTCAAGGTCTTTGATGCGAAGAATAATAAATACTACTATATGGAAGAAGAGTTCCTGGAACATCCGGGAATTGCAGACGGAAAGGTGTCAGATCTGGATCTTCTGGCAGCAGTGTGTGATGCAGAAGCAGGAGATCAGGGAGTCGTGGGAATGGAGGCAGTTGCGCTTTGCGTATTAAACTGTACCATTGACCAGTATAAAGAATTTCCGTCACAGATCCGTTATGTGGTATATCAGGGAAAACCTACCCAGTATGCGGTTGTCACAGACGGAGCACTTCTTAAAAGACTGAAAGGCCAGTTTGAGGACAGGACCAATGCCTATGCGGCAGCAAAGGCAGCCATGGAAGTGTTCAGTAACTATGTGAATCATGGCACAAAGAGAACACTCCCGGGATTTAAGACAAAGGATTTCAATTACAAATTCTTTATGACTCCGGCAGCATTTAAGGCACAGAACCTTAATTTCAGCAAGCTGGAATATGAACAGTACAAAGGACATGTATTCTTTGTGGACTGGATTTCAGGGTGAGTACATTAATGCTTTAAGTTGGTGAAATATGAAGAGGATTGTTATAAATTCCTTGACAAATAAATTTTGTATTTGTATACTTGCAGATATATGATATAAAAAGGCACAGATGGGAAAGAGTAACATAGGGAAAACAGACAGAGAGCTGCCGGCAGGTGAGAGGCGCGTGGGGAACTTATGTGAATACCTCCCGGAGCTCTGCACCGAACACTTCAGAGATATTGTAAGGTAAGTAGGCTGCAGCGGAGTGCATCTGTTAACATGCTTAAGTAACAGAGAGAACCGTTGTTTATCATAACAATGGCATGGTTTGTTACTTATTGAGGCAGAGAATGCGAGTTTTCTGCGAATTTAGGTGGTATCGCGGGACCCGGTTCTCGTCCTAAAGGGACAGGAACCGGGTTGTTTTATTTTATTACGAGGAGGAAACAAACAATGACAGTTTGGGACGAGCTGAAAGCCCGTGGTCTGATTGCCCAGGTAACAGACGAAGAAGAGATCAAAGAAATGGTAAATAATGGAAAAGCCACATTTTACATTGGCTTTGACCCTACCGCAGACAGCCTTCATGTAGGACATTTCATGGCGCTCTGCCTGATGAAACGTCTGCAGATGGCGGGAAATAAACCAATCGCATTATTAGGCGGCGGAACCGGTATGATCGGTGACCCGTCCGGAAGATCTGATATGCGTCAGATGATGACAGTGGAGACCATTCAGCACAACATCGACTGCTTCAAGAAACAGATGGAGCGTTTTATCGACTTCTCAGACGGCAAGGCATTAATGGTAAACAATGCAGACTGGCTGATGAATTTAAATTATGTAGAAGTACTTCGTGATGTTGGACCACATTTCTCTGTAAACCGTATGCTCTCTCACGAGTGCTACAAACAGCGTATGGAACGTGGACTTACATTCCTTGAGTTCAACTATATGATCATGCAGAGCTACGACTTCTACATGCTGTATCAGAAATACGGCTGCACCATGCAGTTCGGCGGTGATGACCAGTGGGCAAATATGCTTGGCGGTACAGAGCTGATCCGTCGTAAACTTGGAAAAGACGCTTACGCCATGACGATCACACTTCTTCTGAACTCCGAAGGTAAGAAGATGGGTAAAACACAGTCCGGTGCTGTATGGCTTGACCCGGAGAAGACTTCTCCTTTCGATTTCTATCAGTACTGGAGAAACGTGGATGATGCAGATGTTATCAAATGTATGCGTCTCCTTACCTTCCTTCCGTTAGAAGAAATCGATGAGATGGCGAAATGGGAAGGAAGCCAGTTGAATAAAGCAAAAGAAATCCTTGCATACGAGCTGACAAATCTGGTTCACGGCGAAGAGGAAGCAAAGAAAGCGCAGGAAGGCGCAAGAGCACTTTTTGCAGGCGGCGCTGATACAGCACATATGCCGACAACTGAGCTTGCAGACGAAGACTTCTCAGAAGAAGGAACAATCGACCTGATCTCCATGCTTGTAAAAGCAGGAATGGTTCCAACACGTTCCGAGGGACGTCGCGCCATTGAACAGGGCGGTGTTTCCATTGACGGTGAGAAGATCACAGATGTGAAATACACAGTTGCCAAAGATGCACTTACAGGTGAAGGTGTAGTGCTGAAAAAAGGCAAAAAGAAATTCAATAAAGTTCTGGCAAAATAAAAAATTCATTATAGAAATATCGGCGGATACTGCTGAACCGGTGCCGCCGATTTCAGGAGGAAAAGATTATGAAGAAATACGGAGTAAACGAACTTCGTCAGATGTTCCTCGACTTCATGGAGAGCAAAGGACATCTGGTAATGAAAAGCTTTTCCCTGGTACCACAGGGAGATAAGAGTCTTCTGCTGATCAACGCAGGTATGGCTCCGCTGAAACCATATTTTACAGGTGCTGAAATCCCGCCGAGAACAAGAGTAAGTACCTGCCAGAAGTGTATCCGTACAGGTGATATCGAGAATGTAGGTAAAACTGCACGTCACGGTACATTCTTTGAGATGCTTGGTAACTTCTCCTTTGGTGACTACTTTAAGAAAGAAGCCATCCACTGGTCCTGGGAATTCCTCACAGAGGTAGTAGGACTGGATGCAAACCGTCTGTATCCTTCCGTATATCTGGAAGATGATGAAGCATTTGACATCTGGAACAAAGAAATCGGAATCCCGGCTGACAGAATTTTCCGTTTTGGAAAAGAAGATAACTTCTGGGAGCATGGTGCAGGTCCCTGTGGTCCATGTTCAGAGATCTATTATGACCGTGGAGAGAAGTATGGTTGCGGAAAACCTGGCTGTACAGTAGGATGTGACTGTGACCGTTACATGGAAGTATGGAACAACGTATTTACCCAGTTTGAGAACGATGGTAACGGAAATTATACAACACTGAAACAGAAGAACATTGATACAGGTATGGGTCTGGAACGTCTGGCAGTTGTTGTGCAGGACGTAGATTCCATCTTCGATGTAGATACTATCTGCGCACTGCGTAACCTGGTATGTAAGATCTCCGGAAAAGAATATGAGAAGAATTATAATGATGACGTATCCATCCGTCTGATCACAGACCATATCCGTTCTGCAACATTTATGATCTCCGACGGTATCATGCCTACAAACGAGGCCGCGGTTATGTACTCCGCCGTCTGATCCGTCGTGCAGCACGTCACGGACGTCTTCTTGGAATCGAAGGCACCTTCCTTGCAAAATTAAGTGAAGAAGTGATCAATGGTTCCAAAGCAGGATATCCGGAGCTGGAAGAGAAGAAAGAATTTATCTTTAAAGTTCTCACAAATGAAGAAAACCAGTTCAACAAGACCATTGACCAGGGTCTTCGTATCCTTGGAGAGATGGAAGATGAGATGAAAGCAGCAGGAGAGAAAACACTTTCCGGCGAAAATGCATTCAAATTATATGATACTTACGGATTCCCGATGGATCTTACAAAAGAGATCCTTGAGGAAAAAGGATATGATATCGATGAAGCTGGCTTCCAGAAATGTATGGAAGAGCAGAGAAACAAAGCACGTTCTGCACGTGAAGTGACAAACTATATGGGTGCTGACGCAACTGTATATGATGATATTGATGTAAATGTTACAACAGAATTCGTAGGATACGATCATCTTACCTTTGATTCCAAAGTAACAGTCCTTACAACAGAGACAGAGATCGTAAACTCCCTGATGGAAGGACAGAAAGGAACTGTCTTTACAGAGCAGACTCCATTCTACGCAACTATGGGTGGACAGGTCGGAGACACAGGTGTGATTGAAACTGCAAACGGTAAGTTCGTAGTAGAAGACACCATCAAGCTTCGCGGCGGTAAATTCGGACATGTAGGTCATATGGAATCCGGTATGATCTCCACAGGCGAAACTGTTTCCCTGAAAGTGGATGAAGCTGCAAGAAGAGACACTGAGAAGAACCACAGTGCAACACATCTTCTTCAGAAAGCATTAAAGACAGTTCTTGGAAGTCATGTAGAACAGAAGGGTTCTCTGGTAACACCGGACAGACTTCGTTTCGACTTTGCTCATTTCCAGGCTATGACAGCTGATGAGATCGCACAGGTAGAAGCACTTGTAAATAAAGAAATCCAGGCCGGCCTTGAAGTCCGTACAGATGTTATGGATGTGGAAGAGGCTAAGAAATCCGGAGCAATGGCTCTGTTCGGAGAGAAATATGACCAGAAGGTACGTGTGGTATCCATGGGCGATTTCTCCAAGGAACTCTGCGGTGGTACTCATGTGGCAAACACAGGCAACATCATGCTGTTCAAGATCGTTTCCGAATCCGGTATCGCAGCAGGTGTTCGCCGTATCGAAGCTCTGACAGGCAACGGAGTTCTGGAATACTATAAGAAACAGGAAGAACTGCTTCACGAAGCTGCAAAAGCCCTGAAAGCAAATCCTGCAGAGATCGTAGAGAAGATCGGACATCTTCAGGGAGAAGTAAAAGCACTCTCCAGTGAGAACGAATCCTTAAAGAGCAAACTGGCTCAGGGAGCTCTGGGAGATGTTATGGATAAAGTAGTAGAAGTCAAAGGTGTGAAACTTCTTGCTGCAAAAGTAGACGGAGTGGATATGAACGGACTTCGTGACCTTGGCGACCAGCTGAAAGGCAAACTTGGTGAAGGTGTTGTCCTTCTGGCAGCAGTAAACGGTGAGAAAGTAAACCTTCTTGCAATGGCTACTGATGCAGCACAGAAAGCAGGCGCTCACGCAGGTAACCTGATCAAAGCAGTGGCAGCTATCGTAGGCGGTGGCGGCGGCGGACGTCCGAACATGGCTCAGGCCGGCGGAAAGAACCCTGCCAAAGCTCAGGAAGCCGTAGATGCAGCAGCAGGAATCCTTGAAGGTCAGATAAAGTAAAAATTGTTACTGCTCACTTTGTGACCAGCAACACGCTTCGCGATGCACAGAATTTATGCTAATCGCATAATCGCGCGGTATGTCTCGGGATTTTGGCATATACATGCCAAAACACCTCGCGGGATAGTGGCGTGTGAATAGTAACTAAAAAAATCTGCAAAATTTAACCAAAAAGATGTTGACGAACCCACAGGCAATGATATATAATATCACTTGTGCAAGAAAAAATACCCAGACAGTTGTATTTTAGCACAATCTACAACTGGAGGGAGGTTAGGTGTGAGTCTATGTCAAACGTAATCGTAAAAGAGAACGAGACTTTAGATAGCGCTCTTCGCAGATTCAAGAGAAGCTGTGCAAAAGCAGGAATCCAGCAGGAAATCCGCAAAAGAGAGCATTACGAGAAACCAAGCGTTCGTCGTAAAAAGAAATCTGAAGCCGCAAGAAAACGTAAATATAATTAATTGTGCGCAAAAATCCCTGGCAGTTCTGTCAGGGATTTTTATCATAATTTGGACAATAATCAGGGGAAGGAAGTAATCTTGAAGGCAGAAAATAACAAAATACTTAAAGAAAAGAAAAACTGGATCCTTTTACTGTTTAAAAAACTGGCAAAGCTGATTTTCAACAGAATCTTTTATGTTGCGGTTGCAATGCTTGTCCAGCTCGGATGGATCTTAATGATGGTACTGCGTCTGGCCGCTTATTCCAGATATATTGATATCGGATTGAGGCTGATAGGTATTGTGCTGGTATTGTGGATTTTGAATAAGGAAATAAATCCTTCCTATAAACTGGCCTGGACCATGCTGATCCTGATCCTGCCAATCCTTGGAGTGGTATTATATTTTGTATTTGGACGTTCCAGGATCGCTGCGATCATGCAGCAGCATTTTGAACAGAGGATTGAGGAGAGCAGGGAGTATCTGCGGGATCGGCCACAGACGAGGCAGAAGCTGGAGGCTCTGGATCCCTCGGCTTCAAATCAGTCCAGATATATTTCGGATGTTTCCAGATTTCCGGTCCATGAGAACACAACTGCAGAGTATTTTCAGGTAGGAGACGATATGTTTCCGGTGCTTGTGAGGGAACTGAAACAGGCGAAGAAATACATTTTTATTGAATATTTCATTATCAATGATGGGGTGATGTGGCAGACAATCCTGAATATTCTGGAAAAGAAAGCTGCGGAGGGTGTGGATGTGCGCCTGATCTATGATGGATTTGGCTGTCTCACAACACTTCCCCATAAATATTATGAAGAGCTTCAGAAAAAAGGAATCAAATGTCAGGTATTTAATCCTTTCCGTCCCATTTTGAATATTATCCAGAATAACCGGGATCACAGGAAGCTCTGTATCATTGACGGATGGGTTGGATTTACGGGAGGCATCAATCTTGCAGATGAATATATCAACCAGAAAGAGCGTTTCGGACACTGGAAGGATACCGCTGTTATGCTCAAGGGAGAAGCTGTCTGGAATATGACGGTAATGTTTCTCCATATGTGGGCGGTGATCGGCAGATCTGAAGAAAGTATTGATTATGAAGCTATTTTCCCCACAGATATCATGAGGGAGAATTTGAGAGTGACGGATTTGTCCAGCCGTTCTGTGATACACCTCTGGATGAGGAGGTTGTCGGTGAAGATGTATATCTGAACATTATCAACAAGGCAAAAAAATATGTATATATCTGTACTCCCTATCTGATCATAGATAATGAGATGATGACTGCCCTCTGTCTGGCAGCCAAAAGCGGGGTGGACGTGCGTATTATGACGCCGGGAATCCCTGACAAGAAGCTGGTATTTATCCTTACCCAATCCTATTACAGACACCTTCTGGAAGCCGGTGTAAAGATTTATGAATATCAGCCCGGTTTCCTTCACGCAAAATCCTTTGTGAGTGATGATGAGATCGGAGTAGTGGGAACCATCAACCTGGACTATCGAAGTCTTTATCTTCATTTTGAGGATGGTGTATGGATCTACAGAAACAGAGTAATACAGGATATCAAAGATGATTTTATCCAGACTATGGAATATTGCAGGCAGATAGAACCGGAATTCTGCCTGAACAGAAATATAGGGCTACGTATCATGCAGAATATTTTCCGCGCATTTGCGCCGCTGATGTAAAATGAGCACTGAAAATCGTATTTTTATGGTTTTCAGTGCTTTTTATCTGATTATGATCAGGTATCGGATCGGATTAAGATGCATTATTTTATTGGATTGCTATATAATGAATAAAGAAAGTAGTCTTAGAGCGTGCGCCGGCAGCCTGCCGGTACATTGATCGGAGAGATAATATGCGAAAAAAAATGGATCTCCATAATATGCGCTGTGATCATCATGGTCTGCACTATCATTACCCCTGCTTATGCCACCGGAATCTTTTTGCCTGAGGAAAGCAATACCAAACAGGCAGAATCCACAGATCTTATTGAAGCACCATCAGGAATCTTAATGGAAGCGCAGACAGGAACAGTCGTTTATCAGAAGGATGCGGATACCAGACGAAGCCCTGCCAGTATCACGAAGATCATGACGCTGATCCTGATTTTTGATGCTCTGGATAAAGGCAGCCTGAAAATGGACGACACAGTCACAACCAGTGCCCATGCAAAGTCCATGGGCGGTTCTCAGGTGTTTCTGGAGGAGGGGGAAATTCAGACAGTGGAAACCCTGATCAAATGCATTGTGATCGCATCAGGAAACGATGCCAGCGTAGCAATGGCAGAGCATATCTGTGGCAGTGAACAGGAATTTGTCCGCCATATGAATGAACGGGCAGAAGGACTTGGGATGAAAAATACTCATTTTGAAGACTGCTGTGGTCTGACAGAATCTCCCGATCATTACACAACAGCCAGGGACATTGCCATTATGAGCAGGGAACTGATCACAAAATATCCGAAAATTCTGGAATATTCTTCCATATGGATGGAAAATATCACCCATGTGACCAGGCAGGGGACCAAGGAATTCGGACTTACCAATACCAACAAACTGATCCGCAGCTACGAGGCTGTGTCGGCCTGAAAACAGGAAGCACCAGTATTGCAAAATACTGCCTCAGCGCAGTCGCAAAAAGAAATGATATTACTCTGATTGCAGTAGTGATGGCAGCCCCGGACTATAAAGTGCGATTTAAAGATGCAGCCTCCATGTTAAATTATGGTTTTTCAAAATGCAGCCTGTACATAGATAAGAAAATGGAAGCTCTGCCTGAGATCCCGGTCAGAAATGGAAAGAAAAAGACGGTTTCCCTGGTTTATGAAGAACAGTTCCACTATCTGGATACCACAGGACAGAATATCGGGAATGTAAAAAGAAAGCTGAGGATCCACAGGGAAGTAAAGGCCCCGGTGAAAAAGAACACCCTGGCAGGAGATGATCTATTCCGTCGATGGGAAGGAACTGGGAAGAGTGCGGATCCTTTATGGAGAAAATGCAGGGAAAGCCACATATCTGGACTGCCTGAAAAAAGTTGTGACAAGACTGTAGATAAAAAATATTGGATAGTTTTATAATTTTGTCATTGTTCACACACCACTATCCCGCGAGGTGTTTTGGCATGAATATGCCAAAATCCCGAGACATACAAGCCAAAATTCCATTGCCGCAGGCAATCTGGAATGAATTTTGGCTAAGTTACTGAGAACAGAGTGAACAGTAACTTAATTTTTTGACAAAGGACAGCAATCCGATGTATAATAAAATCCAAATGGGTATTGAGGGAAATAAAAAACAAAAGGAAGGTACTATATTAATGAAAGAAATCCGTACAGAAGATGCCGTAGGCACATTTTGTGCCATGACATCACACAGATTATCAAAGATGTAAAAAAAGGGGTGCTTTTTAAGAAAGGTCATATTGTCAGAGAAGAGGATATTCCTCTGTTACTCTCTGTAGGAAAAGAACATTTATATGTGTGGGAGAAGAAAGAAGGAATCCTTCATGAGAATGAAGCGCAGAGATCCTTTATAAGATCTGTGCCGGAGATTCGGACACCATGCATGGTTCTGATATAAAAGAGGGAAAAATCGAGCTGATCGCAGACATTGACGGAGTGCTTAAGATACGCAGAGAAGCTCTGCTGGCTGTCAATTCACTTGGAGAGATGATGATCGCATCCCGCCATGGAGATTTTCCTGTAAAGAAGGGCGACAAACTGGCAGGAACCAGAATTATCCCTCTGGTGATCGAGAAAGAGAAAATGGATCGTGCAGCAGAGGTGGCAGGCACAGAGCCGATCTTTTCCATTCTGCCATATAAGAAGAAAAAGGTGGGTATCGTAACAACAGGAAGTGAAGTGCAGAAAGGTCTGATCACTGACACCTTCACTCCTGTACTGAGAGATAAATTTGCAAAATTTCCATCAGAGGTCATCGGTCAGACAACCCCGGGTGATGATATGGAACAGATAACAGCCGATATCCTGAAATTTATCGAAGAGGGAGCCGATATGGTAGTCTGCAGCGGTGGAATGAGCGTAGATCCGGATGACAGAACTCCGGGTGCGATCAAAGCAACAGGAACCCGCATCGTATCCTACGGTGCACCCGTACTTCCGGGAGCTATGATGCTGGTTTCCTATTATGAGAAAGACGGCAGGCAGATACCGATCCTTGGGCTTCCGGGATGTGTTATGTATGCAAAGAATACCATCTTTGATCTGCTTCTGCCGAGACTGATGGCAGATGATGAGATCACATTATCAGAGATTAACCAACTTGGAGAGGGTGGACTCTGCCTGAACTGTGATGTCTGTACATTCCCGAACTGCGGATTCGGAAAATAATATCCCGCAGAATGCGTTGTCAGACACAAAGTGAACATAAAGGGAAAAGAAAACTTGCATGAAAAGATTTAAAACCGTACATTATACAATCCATTCTAACAAAATAAAGGATGCGAGAGGCATCAGATTTGCTGTGATCGCAGATCTTCATGCATGGAATTTGGCCCTGATAACAGAAAGCTTCTGGAGACGATCCACCGGTACAGACCGGATGGGATTCTCATTGCCGGTGATATGATCGTGAGAAATGATTCTGCTTCTTTAAAGATTGCATCATCTCTTCTGAGGAGCCTTGCTCAGCAGTATCCTGTTTATTATGCATTGGGAAACCATGAATATAAGCTGTACAGGACAGATCCTCAGGAGAACGGTATGGCAGCCCGATATCAGGAATATGAAAAGGAGCTGAAGACAGCCGGGATCCATATCCTGCATAATGAATCCTGCAGCCTGCAGGTGGGAAAAACCAGCCTTACTGTCTATGGCCTGGAAATACCTCTGATCTATTATAAAAAGCCATTTTCTCCACAGCTTAAAAGAGAGGAAATCAGGGAACTGATCGGAGAACCATCTTCCGATTCCCTGAATATTCTTCTGGCCCACAGTCCCAAATATGGAGATACCTATTTTGACTGGGGGGCAGATCTGATCCTGAGCGGGCATTATCATGGAGGGATTGTAAGAATTGGCAGGCACAATGGGCTGCTTTCCCCACAGCTTCATCCATTTCCGAAGTTCTGCTGCGGAGATTTCCACAGGAAGGAACAGCATATGCTGGTAAGCGCAGGAGCAGGGGAACACACCATACCTGTAAGGATCCATAATCCCAGGGAATTGCTGATGGTGGATCTGAAACCGAATGCCTGAGAATATTGTTACTGTCTGCTGACTGTATGGCAGCGAAATATTTACTTGAAAAGGAAAAGACTGTGCTATGGGAATTCCGGTAAAGCTGGAAGTATTTGAAGGTCCTCTGGATCTCTTACTGCACCTTATCGAAAAAAATAAAATAGATATCTATGATATCCCCATCGTGGAGATCACAGATCAGTATATGGAATACATCCATGCCATGGAGCGGGAAGACCTTGGAATCATGAGCGAGTTCATGGTCATGGCAGCCACATTGCTGGATATCAAGTGTAAAATGCTTCTCCCGAAAGAAGTCAATGAGGAGGGAGAAGAGGAAGATCCAAGAGCGGAACTGGTGGAGAAACTTCTGGAATATAAGATGTATAAGTTTATGTCCTATGAGCTGAAGGATAAGATGGACGATGCGGCAAATGTATTCTTTAAAGAGCCCACTCTTCCCGATGAGGTACTGCAGTACAGAGAGCCTGTAGATCCAAAGGAACTTCTGGCAGGTCTCACACTGGAGAAGCTGAATGCAATCTACAAGTCCATCATCCGCAGGCAGGAAGACAAGGTCGATCCTATCCGAAGCAAATTCGGAACCATCGAGAAGGAAGAGGTCAGCCTGTCTGATAAGATGATAGAGATCAAAGATTTTGCCCGTACCCATCGGAAATTCAGTTTTCGAAATCTCCTGGAGAGTCAGTGCTCGAAAGTACAGGTGATCGTCACCTTTCTCTCCATACTGGAACTGATGAAAATGGGGCATATCCACGTGGAGCAGAATGGGCTGTTTGATGATATCTCTGTTGAAGTACAGACAGACCCGGATACATGGAAGAATCTTACAGAATTTGCGGAAGATGAACTGCAGAATACAGAGATCAATATGTAATAAAAGGAATGAGGAAGACTGAGTGAAGATTAAGGAGACAGAAGCTGCGATAGAAGCAATACTTTTTGCAATGGGCGGTTCCGTAGAACTGCCCCGGATCGCCAGAGCCATCGGTGTGGACGAGAAGACAACAGGAAGGATCATCCGCAATATGATGGACCGTTATCAGGAAGAGAACAGAGGCATCCAGATCATAGAGCTGGAGAATTCTTTCCAGATGTGTACAAAGAAAGAATATTATCAGTATCTGATCAATATTGCCCTGCATCCTCAGAAGCCGGCACTGTCAGATGTTATGCTGGAAACTTTATCCATCATTGCATACAAACAGCCGGTTACAAAGGCGGAGATCGAGAAGATCCGAGGGGTAAAATGTGACCATGCCATCAACAAGCTGGTAGAATACAGTCTGGTCAGGGAGCTGGGGCGTCTGGATGCCCCCGGACGTCCGATCCTGCTCGGGACCACGGAAGAGTTTCTGCGCTGCTTCGGCGTACAGGATCTGGAATCCCTGCCTGTCCCTGACCCTGTCCAGATAGAGGACTTTAAGGCAGAGGCAGAGGAAGAAATCCAGCTGAAACTGGATGTGTAAGATAAAGGAGAAAAAACTAATGCCAACCACATATGCGCATGATTTATTTGGAAAAGAAGTATATAAGAGACTGCCTTCAGATATGAAAGCCCTGATTCGCAGACATGGGGACTTGTACAGGATCGGTTTACATGGGCCGGATATCCTGTTCTACTATATGGTTTCAAAGAATCCTGTCACCCAGTTCGGGATTGAGATGCATCATGAGAAGGCAAGAGCCTTTTTTGAAGAAGGGATGCGGCAGGCCAGAAGAAATGATGATGAGGCACTTTTTGCATATCTTCTTGGATTTGGCTGTCATTATATTCTGGACTCCGCATGCCATCCCTATGTAAATAAGATGGCTGCAGAAGGCGTCATTCCTCACATTGTTCTGGAGAAGGAATTTGACCGTGTGCTTATGGAAGAGACAGGTAAAGATCCCGACCATTATTATCCGGCCTGCGGGATCATGCCGAAGATGGAATATGCCAGAGTGATCCACAGGGCTATTCCTCTGGTGAAAACCATGAACATTTATATTTCTGTCAGGATGATGAAAATTCTTACCAATTTCATGGTGTGTGATGACCATGGAAGAAAACGCAGGATTCTGGGGAAACTTCTGGGACTGGGCGGAAAGTCAATCGGCTCTGTCATTGAACATTTCATGACTGCCGAAGCAGTAGAGCAGGCAAAAGCTCCAATGCCTGAACTTGAGAACCTTTACAGAGCGGCGGTTCCTGAAGCTGTGGAATATCTGGGAGAGCTTTATACCTTAAGGGAGGGAGCTTATCATCTGAGCGAAAGATGGGACCGGACTTATAACGGGTAATGGGCATATCCCGATATTTTTCGGAACTGTGACAGTCATATTCCGGACATGCAGGCATAAATTATCTTATAGGGTGAAGCAGATATCCTGTAAACAACGAATCTGTGAATAACCGTAAATTATGAACAGTGATATTTATGGATTGCCAGCATGTGAGGTGGAGTATGAGAATGAAACATATTGCCGCTGTCATTGTTGTGACGGCGGTGTTATTGTTTACGCAGACATACACCTCCGCCCGGGGAGCGGAGTACAAAATACCTCAGACAGTAGACATGACACCTGTTGCAGAAGAACCGGCAGAACTGTACGCATTATCAGCAGTCCTCATGGACGGAGAGTCCGGCAGAGTACTCTATGAAAAGGACGGGGAGCGTCCTCTGGCAAATGCCAGCACAACCAAGGTGCTTACCTGTATTGTGGCACTGGAGAACTCTCCGGGGGATGATTATGTTCTGGTTTCTCAGAATGCGGCATCCCAGCCGGAAGTAAAGCTGGGACTTCAGAAAGGAGAACAATATTATCTGGAGGATCTTCTGTACTCACTGATGCTGAAAAGCCACAATGACACAGCAGTTGCCATTGCAGAACACTGTGGGGAAGCGTGGAAGGCTTTGCCAGAATGCTCAACCGGAAAGCAAAACAGATAGGATGTAAGGATACGTATTTTATCACACCCAATGGCCTGGATGCTGAGGATGAGAACGGAAAACATCACACAACAGCCAAAGATCTGGCACTGATCATGCGCTATGCTGTTAAAAACGAAACATTCCTGCACATTGCACAGACCAGAGACTATACATTCTCTGAGATCACAGGAAAGAGAACCTTTTCCGTACATAATGCCAACGCATTTCTTGACATGAGAGACGGAGTTCTTGCCGGAAAAACAGGCTATACTTCCCAGGCAGGCTACTGTTATGTATGTGCCTGGGAGAAAGAGGGCAAAACATTTATCGTCAGTCTCCTTGGCTGTGGGTGGCCCAACCACAAAACCTATAAATGGAGTGACACAGAGAAACTGCTGGACTTCGGAGATTACAACTATGAGTACGAAACCTACTGGAAAGAACCACAGACCGGAAAAATCCTGGTAACAGACGGTGTGGAAGATGGTCAGGATATAGGAACGAAAATCTATCTGAGGGGTAAATGCAGTGTAACCGCATATGACAGGGAAAAAGAAGTCCTTCTGAAAAAAGGGGAAACTGTAACCTGTAAAATAGAAATTCCACAGAAAGTCAGTGCACCGGTTCTTAAGGGGGAGAAGCTTGGCCGCATTGCCTATTACCTGGATGGAAAACTGATAGATTTTTATCCGGTCTATGCGGAGAAATCAGTGGAAAAAATCAGTTTTAAATGGTACACTGAAAAAGTATTTCATGATTTTTTTCATTAGATACGTTTATATGGGACTGCTATAAAAGAACCGTCATCAGAGTCTTGCCATAGAATCGTCTGTCGAATTCATAGAAAAAAACTATCAAACAGATGAAACAATTTAATGGTTTAAAGGGTTGCCATGCGAAAGCAACATTGATATAATAAATCTTAACAGTCGGCATTCATATATTGCCGTTCGTGAATAGTTTATGTCAGCCTGTGGCTGATCTGCAGTCTGCTGCAAGCTGACATAGGAAAGACAGAGGAAAAGAAATATGAGTCAGTTAGAAATACTCAGAGAGAGTCTTGGCCAGTGTGATGAGATCATTCTGGATGCACTTATCATGCGTAACAGGATTGTGGAGGACATTATGGCATATAAAGAAGCCAACGGACTCCAGATTTTACAGCCTGAGCAGGAAGCGAAACAGAAAGAATGGCTGGAGAAGAGAATGGAAGGCAGACGCCATAAGGATGAGGTTTCCGATGTATTTGAATGCATCCGCACAAACAGTAAACGGATCCAGGCAAGAAAACTCTTCAACTACAACATCGTGCTGATCGGTTTCATGGGTACGGGAAAGTCCACAATTTCTGATTTCCTTAAGAATGTATTTGCCATGGATGTGGCAGAGATGGATCAAATCATTGCCCAGAGACAGGGAATGAGTATTTCCGATATCTTCGAGACATACGGCGAGCAGTATTTCCGTAATCTTGAGACAAATCTTCTCATCGAGATGCAGTCACGCAGTAATGTTGTAATCTCCTGCGGCGGCGGTACTCCAATGAGAGAGTGCAATGTAGTGGAGATGAAGAAGAATGGCCGTGTTGTTCTCCTCACAGCAGAACCGGAGACAATCCTTGACCGTGTCAAAGACAACCACGATCGTCCGCTGATCGAGAACAATAAGACTGTTCCGTTTATCACAGAACTGATGGAGAAACGCCGTGCCAAATACGAGGCGGCAGCAGACATTATCATCGAGACAGACGGCAAAAACGAACTGGAGATCTGCGAAGAGCTTGTACACAGACTCCGCACCATGGATGAAGAAAAATAATACAACATGACAGATCTTGTTTATGATTTCAGAAGTGCCGGATATCAGGTAAATTAAGTGAAGAAGGGATGAATGCAATTATGATGTATCCGTTTATGACATTGAATGATGATACAGAAATTACTCATTCAGAAATGAAAGCAGATGGGAAAGTAAAGGTCTATATAGAAACTCCTGATGAATTTGGAGGATTTCACAATGCCACATGCTGGCTTCCTGATTATAGGTGGGAGGATATTGAGGGATATTCTGATACAGAGATGGCATATTTTAAACAGTTAATCAGAAATAACGCTCATCTTATTATTGAATTTTCGCAGGAAGGAGCATTTTAAATGCCGCAAATTCTTAGAATTGGACCATATAGTATTTATTTTTGGTCCAATGAAGGAGATTCCTTAGAACCAATTCATGTTCATGTATCAGAAGGAAGAGCCAGTGCAACTGCTACTAAAATATGGATTACCAGTACTGGAAAAACTATTCTCAGCAATAATAATTCTAAAATTCCGGAAAAGATACTGAAAAGGTTAATGAGGATGATAGAAGCCAATAGTTCGGATATTATTGATGAGTGGTTAAACCATTTTGGAGAAATTCGCTATTTTTGTTAAAAAAGAGCTGTCCTGAAAACGTAGTTCAGCGATAACCTATAAACAAGCATTCTAAATAAGCTCGCCTTTTGGCGGGCTTATTTCCTTCTCTTAATTATACAGTTAAAGAGATTCATTTCGGCTGAATCATTACATTTACCCCTAACTTTTCTAATGTACGAATATTCCTATTGATCATCTTTTCTTGATTGATAACGGAGTAGTAGTCCGCTCCAAGGTCATGATAAGGAACTTTCTCTTTTAGTATATGATAAATCGCGATTAACATGGCATGGGCTACTGCAATTAAAGCCCTTTTCCCACCTCTGCGCGCGGCAATTCTTTGATAACGGGAGTAGAGATAACTTTGCTTGTTTCGTATTCCAGCACGAGCACATTCCACCAACGTTGCTTTCAAATATTTATTTCCTTTCCGTATTCGTGTACTCATCTTTTTTCCGGCGCTTTCCTTACACTCAGGCACAAGCCCCGCCCATGAGCTGAAACGGGATTCATTTTGAAAGTGCTCCATTTCCACACCAGTTTCCGCTAAAATTCGTTCTGCACTTTTTCTTCCAATCCCAGGCATATCATCCAAAGCTTCGATTGCCCAATTTATGGATTCTGTTTTTTTTTTAATATCTGCATCTAAATCCATAATTAAAGCGGTCAGGCTTTCAATATGCCCAAGTTGATGTTTCAACATTTTTTGCTGATGTTCTGATATCCGTCCTTGTAGGGATTTCTGCATTTCTGGAATTTTATCTCTGGCTCTTCCTTCGGCAAGTTCACTTAAAACAACCGGATCTGTTTCTCCAGATACAATTGCCTTTAAAATTGTCATACCGCTTTTTCCGCTGATATCGGTAATTACACTGCTCAATTTAACATTGCAGCCTTCTAACACAGCCTGGATTCGATTTAATTCACGAGCACGTTCTTCAGTTATCTCCTGGCGGTAACGGGTTATTTCTCGCAGTTCTCTTTGATCCCTATTTGGTATGTAACTTGCTTTTACTAATCCATGGCGTACCAGATCGGCAATCCACTCTGCATCTTTTACATCCGTCTTACGTCCGGGAACTCCTTTGATATGCTGCGCATTCACAACCATG
>ENA-OQBJ01000037-OQBJ01000037.1-human-gut-metagenome-genome-assembly--contig:-NODE-37-length-59436-cov-6.196817_pt1 | contig 59436 bp, 58 predicted proteins | sample MGYA00242743_ERZ504545 | MGnify/ENA primary metagenome ERZ504545 (study PRJEB26092, sample SAMD00036252) | human gut metagenome | host: Homo sapiens | study: EMG produced TPA metagenomics assembly of... | reverse complement strand
AAAGAAATTTTTTGTATTTACTAATCTATCCCCACATTAACCAGTTTTCCAACTCCATAAATACGTCTATCAGATAAAAAATACACATTATCACCCGCTTGCATCGAACAATAATCTGCTAATACCGCTGCCATAAACTTGTTTACTTTTATTACCTGGAACTTTCATTTTCCTGTAATGAAAGTTTATCATTTGGTACTTTTGATGCATATACTCCTTGCCTAATGCACTTTTTTACGCCTTCAATATTCTCTTCTTTATATATAGAAAAAATAAACCCTGCCATACTATTCCTCCTTGAATCGTTCATCTAACTGCGACAAAATATAACTATTATTCAACCAGAAACATTGCTTTGGGTACTGTCTTCCGTCTGGAAGTTCGTAAGTATCTTTTGAATTCTGTGCATGTGGTCTTACATGGCACACTGGATTTTCTGATGATTTTGGAAAATTATTATAATTCTTTCCATTTCTCTTTTCTATCTGAAGTCCTTCACGAAGCACTCTCTGCGTCTTTTCCCAAACCGCCTTCACATTGCCTTCCAAATCATCATATGGAATATTCCAGAACTGACAGCCTTTTAATCTTAATTCATCTTGTTGATCAAACTTATAACTACAAACAAAAATCTAGTTTCACGTAAATAATTTCCAAATGCAGAATCTTCCCAGTCTTCCTCTACTAACTCTTTAAATTTGAATGTAGGGAATGACATATTTTCCTTTATCTTATTATTTTTCTCAATACGTATCGTCTTGACTACTACATTTGCTTTTTCAAATTCTTCCGCATGATTCCCTTTTATGCCTAACATCCGATATGCTAACATTGCCTCCAGATTTTTCGGTTTCTTTTGATATTCTATATGGAATGTGTTGCATAAATCAGTAACCGGCCAATCACAATACGCATCTATTTTCCCTACAACATAATCTTCAAAAGATTCCTCTACAGTACCCTTGATGATTGGTTCATATGTATTTTTTCCCGGAATAATATAATTGTTCAGAACATATGTCATGTATGAATTCTTAAATGCAAACGCCCGTGGTTTTGCTAATTCATCACTAAATGGCTGCTTTCTCCGGTCCTTTGACGTTGCTGCCTTTGGTGCTGCTCCCAGATACAGAGTATCTCCTTCAGATAATTCATGTGCTTTTCCGTTTCTGATTTTCTCAACAATAACCTCAAAATCATGTGCTATGATTTTTATATCTTGCTCCGGCGGTGCAAACAACTTCACATATCCAATACGATAATCTAACCGGTTCTTTATCTCTTGTTGATACAGATAATACACCAGTAAAATCAAGCGAGCCTTTTGCCACATGTGACTATCTTCAAATGTTTCATCAACAACTGAGAAATAATCAATCATGGTCAATATCAGTCTTTCTTTGGCTACCAGTGTCCCATTCTTATTTTGTTTATACGGTGTTACTTTTAGTTCTACACCTGCTTTATCAAAATCCGGACGTGCATCATTATTCGTTTGATAGTGAAAGAATCTCTCTTCTATCAGTTCTCCTAAACCACCTTTTCGCTTCTTATTCTCGTGCTTTACTTCATAATTTGTTGTTTCTCTGACAACCATAGCTTTTGTGATGTCATCCTGCTTACACACATCTGCAAATGTTTTTCCAATCAACTTTTTTGCATATGTTTCAATCGAAATCGGATCCGTTTCATCGTATTCTTCTAAATAATTCATCATTACATTTCCTCTTCATCGTCTACTTCTTCCAGTTTCTGTTCAAATATCGTCTCTTCTATCACTCTAATGCACTGTTCTGTATCTTTCAAAATATCTTTTCCCCAGAAATGTATCACAGTCCATCCCATAAAATTTAATTGCTGGTCCTTTTCTTCATCTCTTTGGATATTCCGTTCTATTTTCTTAACCCAATAATCTGGATTTTTTCCTTTTTCTAATCGTGGCTTCAGGATTTCCCAATCTTTTCCATGAAAAAACTCACTATCACAGAAAATCGCAATACGATACTTAGTCAGGACAATATCTGGTCTCCCCGGCAATCCCTTGTAATTTTTTCGATAACGAAATCCCCTATGCCATAGTGCCTTTCTCAACACAACCTCTATATTTGTATCTTTTCCACGTATCTTGCTCATATTCTTATGGCTTTTTTCTGTAACTTCGCCATGAAAACGTGGTTCTTTTGTTGGCATACTTTTCCACCCTCAATACCGTATAATCTATTTTATTGTATCAAACTAACAGGCACTATTCAATTCCCTGTCAACAGAAAAAAGACACGTTTTTCAATCAACGTGCCATTTTTCATATCATATTTGATTTTCAATTACATGTATTCTTTATGCATAAATTATTTCCAGTAATACCGATTTACCCCATTATCCTTGCCTGCACATATTCTAGATTTCCACAGTATGGTGTCCCCACCAAATACCATTCTCTTGCTGGATTCATCTCCATTCTGGTCTGTACCCATTTATCATCCACCAGCACTTCCATTCCTTCTCCACAGTGAAATCCTGGAGCAATCCATAAGTCTGACGATAATAATCCATATCTTCCATTACTGCAGTTATATCCTAACCTTCCCTGTTTCATCATTTTCTGCTCCTTTCCAGTCTGTAAACGGAATTTGTAAACAGGGATCAAAAGACTTTAAAAGTTAACTTTTTAAATTTTTTCTCTAAGTTCCGTTTACATCGTTTACAATAATCTTTACTTAAATGGTATTTCCAACTGTTTCGGTACTTCCATGAATCCACCTTTATCTTTCTTCACAAAGTCTTCGATCCGTTTCCATGACCGCTGTATTCCATATTCCTTTCCGAACCGATGTGTACCATGTGGTTTCCAGCCTACAATCGCATTGTTCATAATATTGGCAATTTCTTTACCTTCCCACTGTTTCATTTCTCCAGTTCGATGTAACGCTTCATCGAACAGAATTCTTGTACATACATAATCGTCATCGTAGTCATCAAGAAATGCCTGTATGATTCCGGCATTGGTATCTTCCGGCATAAATTCTTTCTGCAGACGCTTTTGCCTCTTTCTCAATTTCCTTTGTAAATCCTAAGAACACATTTCCCTGTCGATACAGTACCATTGCCTCTGCCCAGGCCTGTTCGATATAGGCTTTGCTCTCTGCCTCATTGTCCAGAATATGAACTTCTGCTTTCGACATATCTGTCATCACCGGAGCAAATCGTCTGTTTCCGGTTCTGTCCAGAGGAAGGAAATTCAGATCATTTGATGTTCCGCAAAATACACACTGTCTCGGTCTGTCTTCCGGGTGAACTTCATAAGGCACTTTATAAGTTTCTTTCTGTCTGCTCAGAAACGATTTTATCTGTTCAATATTCTTTGCTGTGATAGTTGCCTTCATTTCTCCCATTTCGATAATCCAGTGGTTCTGCAGTTTTCTATAAATATTTTCATCGTCCAGATGATCCAGATTGTCACTGAACCATTCTTCTTTTATCGCCAGATATTTGAAAAACGTAGACTTTCCGGCTCCTTGACTTCCCACCAGGCACAGCATAATGTCATATTTTATTCCCGGTTCATAAATTCTTGAAATCGCTGCCAGCATGTGCATTTTCATTACTCCGATTGTGTATTTGCTCTTTTCTGCTCCCAGAAAATGCGGAAGCATATTTTCTATTCTTGGGATTCCGTCCCAAGCCAGACTCTCCAGATAATCCCTGATTGGATGATATTTATTTTCATCGGAAACAATATCTACTCCTGCTTTAATCACACGCTCACTTGTCAGTTCATAATTTTCTTCCAGATACATTTTCAGATTATTTTCATCAGTATCTGTAACCGTAGGACTGTTATTTCTCCGTTCCCATGGCACCTCTTTCACAATATCCACTCTTCCGGAAAGTTCATTTCGTTTAATTGCTTTTTTCAGTACCGGATCATTTTGAAGTACCGTTACACAATTTCTGATTGTCTGCTTTGTTCTTCCTTTATCGGTATGCTCCAGCATATTATTGACATCTTCTGCTGTAAGCATCTCCTCGTTCACAATATCTTCTAATTCCATCAAGGACTTCTCGCTGATATTCGTTAATTCTTTTCTCAATTCGCTCAACCTCCCTTCTCTTCATCTTGAAAAATTCTGCAATTTCCTCTCCTGTTCCAAACATCAGCATGTCCAGATAGTCATTTATCTTTCTTTCATTTGCCAATGCCTCCGTAAATAATTCGTGCCACTCTTCATCTGGTTCTGGTCTGTAAAACTCTTTCCAGAACTGAATCCATTTCAGATATCTAATCAGCACGTCTGTTGCATGTTTTAACCACTGCTCCAGTTTTTCTCTGATCATCACAGCTTTAGATTGCTTTTGTTTTACCCTGTTTCGGGGCGTCCTTTCGTATTTGCTTCTGTTTCCGACTTTAATATCCAGTCCAAAATCTTCTATCAGCTTTTTCGCAGCTTCATACTGTGATATTCCAAATAACCTTGCTGTAAAATCTATCGCATCACCGCCCACTCCACATGCAAAGCAATGATATATTTTATCTGCCTTCATACTTGGGTGACGGTCTTTATGAAACGGACAACACGCCATTCCATTCCTTTTTACTTTAATCCCATAATGCTCTGCAGCATGTCTCGCTGTCACACATTCTTTTACCTGTTCAAATAATGTCACTTCTACCTCCTGCCCTTCCGGGCAAGTCTCTGATGAACAGATATTCGGGAATTGTTGTATCTTTCAATTCGTGATATACTGAATCTGCCAAGATGGTATATCAGTGAATCTGATTATCAGAGAACTTGCTCAGATATTTTGTCTGGGCTTTTTCTTTTTGTCTGTCAGTAGTCATAGCTCCTCTCCTTACACAAATCTCCTTGTAGGATAATGATGATTTCAAATTTGCTTCCGTCCTCTAATTCAAGAAGAATCACATAATCTGAATCCCGATCCGGTAAAATGGAACTTATCTTCAATTTCTTACTGTAGTTAATTGCATCAAATATTTTTCCGACTACTTTCTTTGTTTTCATTTGCTTCTTCCTCCGTGTTAACGTTTGTTGTCCAGCATCTCAGCTACTTTTTTCTGCTGTGACGGGTACAGATGCCCATAAGTGTTCAATGTCATCTGAATATCTTTGTGCCCCAGCCTTTCCTTGATAATCAGTGGTTCTACGCCCTGATAGATCAGATATGCCACATGACTGTGACGGATATCATGCACTCTGATTGGTTTTACACCGGTCAATGCTTCATATTTCTTGAGCCGTTTCTGCAGTGTTCTCGCCACAATCGGAAACAACCGCTGGTCTTCCGGAAATCCATAATGTTTCTTCGCATAGTCCTGCACCTCTTCTTTAAGAAAATTGGGAATATCAATGGTACGGACTGAATTCTCTGTTTTTGGAGTATCAATCACATCTCTTTTCCTGATCCGGTTATACGTCTTATTGATATGCAGGAGATTACCACTCATATCAAAGTCCGAAAGACTCAATGCCAGAAGCTCTCCTTCCCTGATTCCTGTCCAGAACAAAATTTCAAATATCAGATAATCCTCACTCCCCGGCTCAATCCCTGCAATAAATCTGTCATATTCTGCTTTCGTCCAGAATTCCAGCTTATTAGCATCTGATTTTCCCATCTTTTTTACTTTCTTACATGGATTTTCCTTCAGATTGTAAATTTTCTGTGCATGATTAAACAATGCATTCAACTGGTTCTGTATCATGCGTTCATAAGTCTTGCTGTAATCTTTTTCTTGAATGGTATTCTGCCACTGGATTACATCAGCCGGTGTAATCTCATTCATTTTTCTTGTTCCAAAATACGGAACAATGTGCTTGTTCATCATGTGCTGCTTGTTACGGATTGAATTTTCTTTCAGTTCATTCTTTTTATCTTCAAAATAGACTTGAATAAAACTGTTCATCTCCATTTTCATATCCGCCGCAGTCTTTCTTATGAATTCCTTTTCATAATTCAATGCTTCTTTCTTGGTCTTGAACCTCTTTTCAGCTTCTGTGTTTTCTTTCCTGTCCAGTCAATATAACGGAAGCTTACATACCAGGTTCCTGTGTTTTGTCCTTGTAAGCTGACATCTTAAATCCTCCTTCATACTGCTCTCTGAGAGCATCCATAAAATTTTGTTTCCCAGTAGGAACGTGGAATCTTTCCACGAACTGCCACATATCCTTCCTTTACCAGTTCAGCATTGAGCTGTTTCAGAATAGAATAAGCTTTACTGCGTTTCACACCTAATTCTTCCATGACATCATCAACAGTCATCATATAATTAGTTCTCATAGCGTCCTCCTTTTAAGTCACTTTTGTGACTCTTTTGATGTTTTCTACTATAATTCACTTTTGTGACTTTGTCAATAACCTTTTGCGAATTTTATTTTTATATTCCATTCTACATTTTCAAGCTCTGCAAAAATCACCCTCTTTCGCATCATTCACTTTTTGTGCTAGAATAGAATCACAAATATTATTAAGGAGGCAGCATTATGGTTGGTAAAAAAATCCGGGCATTCCGGGAATTTAGAGGATACAGTCAGATACAGTTAGCCGAGCTGTCCGGCATTAACGTAGGTACGATCAGAAAATATGAACTTGGAATCCGAAATCCAAAACCGGATCAGTTAGAAAAGATAGCAACTGCATTGGGATTAAATGTAAGTGTTTTCCTGGATTTTAATATTGAAACGGTCGGAGATGTACTCTCTTTATTGTTTTCTATTGATGATTCAGTGAACCTCTCACTTGCCGAGATGCCTGATCAGAAAATTTCACTGACTTTCGACAATCCTACAATGCAGGACTTTTTTCAGTAAATGGTGTCAATTTAAAAACGTCTATGAAAAGGAAAAAGCTGAAATATTAGCTATCGAAGATGAAGATAAAAGACAGGAAGAACTGGATAAGCTCAACGCTACCCAGGACGAATGGAAACTGCGTGCTATGGGAACTACGATAGGCTGTCACACTATCGTTAAGAAGGGTACTGAAGGTAATTCCATCAAGACATATGATCTGACATAATTTTTGCAAAAGAAAAAGAGCCCCTATGAGCTCTGAGTTTTTGGTGGTCTGGGTGGAGTCTGCTTAGTATGTTAAACCGTGCAACCATTACACTTCACCATCGCATACTCCCAGACCAAATATTAATATGTATTCTTTTCTCATCGAATCAAGTCCTTTCTTGCAAATATGTTTGACTGCATCATAAATCAATCCAGAAACTAGGCAATTCGACAATGCTCCCAATATTGGTTTGATGGTGTTTGGAATCGAACCAAATCCTGTTACTAACTATGTTATACTTATAGTATAACATAATTTTAAAAATTGTCAATCTTAATATTTTGTTATCATTCTGTTATCACAAATGGTTGTCAGGATACTCTCCCGGCAACCGTTTTTCTATCCTGTTCGTTATTCTTTTCTGCTCTTTTATATATTTTCAGGCAACAGAAAAACCCCGGAAACCTTACGGTTCCGGGGTATCTTACGTTTGGACACAATGTACCTTGCGGTACTCTATTTATATAATTAAGATGTTATGCTAAAATTATTCGATAACTGTAGCAACACGTCCTGATCCAACAGTACGTCCACCTTCACGGATAGCGAAAGTAAGACCCTGAGCCATAGCGATTGTGGATCAGTTCGATTGTCATTTCGATGTTATCTCCAGGCATGCACATTTCTGTTCCTTCTGGAAGGTTGCAAACACCTGTTACGTCTGTTGTTCTGAAGTAGAACTGTGGACGATAGTTGTTGAAGAATGGAGTATGACGTCCACCTTCATCTTTTGTCAGAACGTAAACCTGAGCTGTGAATTTTGTATGGCATGTAAGTGTTCCTGGTTTAGCAAGAACCTGTCCACGCTCGATTTCGTTTCTCTGAACACCACGAAGAAGTGCACCGATGTTATCACCAGCCTGAGCTTCATCAAGGAGTTTACGGAACATTTCGATACCAGTTACAACAACTTTACGTGTTTCTTCTTTGATACCAACGATTTCAACTTCGTCAGATACGTGAAGTACACCAGCCTCTACTCTACCAGTAGCAACTGTACCACGACCTGTGATAGAGAATACATCCTCTACAGGCATTACGAATGGTTTATCTGTGTCACGCTGTGGGTCTGGAATGTAGCTGTCAACAGCATCCATAAGTTCCATGATCTTGTCTCCCCACTCGCTGCTCGGATCTTCAAGAGCTTTAAGAGCTGATCCACGGATAACCGGGATGTCATCTCCTGGGAAGTCATACTCGCTTAAGAGTTCACGGATTTCCATTTCTACCAGTTCAAGAAGTTCTTCATCATCAACCATATCACATTTGTTCATGAATACAACGATGTAAGGAACACCTACCTGACGAGAAAGAAGGATGTGCTCTTTAGTCTGAGCCATAACACCATCTGTAGCAGCAACAACGAGGATAGCACCATCCATCTGAGCTGCACCTGTGATCATGTTCTTAACGTAGTCAGCATGGCCTGGGCAGTCAACGTGTGCATAGTGTCTATGCTCTGTTTCATACTCAACGTGTGCTGTAGAAATTGTGATACCACGTTCTCTTTCTTCCGGAGCTTTATCGATATTAGCGAAATCTGTAGCTGTGTTACCAGCAACTCTTTCAGACAGAACTTTTGTGATAGCTGCTGTTAAAGTTGTTTTACCATGGTCAACGTGTCCGATGGTACCAATGTTACAATGCGGTTTTGTTCTCTCAAACTTAGCTTTTGCCATTTTAAAACGTCCTCCTTAAAACATTTGGCTCTTATATTATTATAGAGCGCCTTTTTCGGTTTTAAACTTGCTATCCTTGATTATATTGCATAACCGGAATATTTGCAAGCATTTTATACAATTTTGATAAGTTTCACACTATAAACAGTGTATCATTATCAATTGTTGTATCATTACAGTCCACACATTACTGAGAACATAGTGAACAGTAACTTTATATCTCCTACACCCTGCCGGCTTTAAACACCGGCAGACTGCAGATGATCAATAATTATCAGTCTTTCTTAGAAAGGATTTTTTCCTGTACAGACTTCGGAACCTGCTCATATTTCTCAAAGAACATAGAGTAGTTACCACGTCCCTGTGTTCTGGAACGAAGATCTGTAGCATATCCGAACATTTCGGAAAGCGGTACATATCCGCGGATCATCTTACCACCGCCGATATCTTCCATACCTTCGATACGTCCACGACGGGAGTTGATATCACCGATTACATCACCCATGTAATCTTCAGGTGTTGTAACCTCTACCTTCATGATCGGCTCAAGAAGTACAGGAGCTGCTTTCTGCATAGCATCCTTGAATGCAAGAGAACCTGCAATGTGGAATGCCATTTCAGAAGAGTCGACTTCATGGTAAGAACCATCATATACGTTAGCATATACGCCGACTACCGGGAATCCGCCAAGGATACCGGCTTTCATAGCCTCTTCGATACCTTCGCCAACTGCAGGAATGTATTCCTTCGGAATAGCACCACCAACAACTGTAGATTCGAACTTGTACAGTTCTTCTCCGTTGGCATCCATAGGCTGGAATTTAACTTTACAGTGACCATACTGTCCACGACCACCGGACTGTTTTGCATACTTGCTGTCTACATCAACAGGTTTGGTGATTGTTTCTTTGTAAGCAACCTGAGGAGCACCTACGTTAGCCTCTACCTTGAATTCACGAAGGAGACGGTCAACGATGATATCCAGATGAAGCTCACCCATACCAGCGATAATGGTCTGTCCTGTTTCCTGATCTGTATGTGCACGGAATGTCGGGTCTTCTTCTGCAAGTTTTGCAAGAGCTTCACCAAGTTTACCCTGTCCAGCTTTAGTCTTAGGCTCGATAGCCAGCTCGATAACTGGTTCTGGGAATTCCATGGACTCCAGGATTACCGGATGCTGCTCGTCACAGATTGTATCACCAGTTGTTGTGAATTTAAATCCGATCGCTGCAGCGATATCACCGGAATATACTTTATCAAGTTCCATACGTTTGTTAGCATGCATCTGAAGGATACGTCCAACACGTTCTTTCTTGTCCTTAGTAGCGTTAAGTACATAAGAACCGGAATTCATTGTACCGGAGTATACACGGAAATATGCAAGTTTACCAACGAATGGGTCTGTCATGATCTTAAATGCCAGAGCTGAGAATGGTTCTTCATCAGAAGAATGTCTCACTACTTCATTACCGTCCAGATCAGTTCCCTGGATTGGAGGAATGTCTGTAGGAGCCGGCATATACTCAAGGATAGCATCAAGAAGCTTCTGAACACCTTTGTTTCTATAAGCAGAACCACAGCAAACCGGAACAGCTGTACACTCGCATGTCGCTTTTCTTAATGTTGCTTTCAGTCTCTCAACAGTTGGTTCTTCACCTTCAAGATATTCCATCATTAAGTCGTCATCAAGCTCACAGATTTTCTCAATGAGCTCTGTATGATAAAGCTCAGCATCTTCCTTCATGTCTTCAGGAATATCAACGATGGAGATGTCATCACCTTTTTCATCGTTGTAGATGTAAGCTTTCATTTCGAATAAGTCAATGATTCCTTTGAAATCATCTTCTTTTCCGATTGGCAGCTGTAAGCAGATTGCGTTTTTACCAAGACGAGTCTTGATCTGCTCTACTGCACCGTAGAAGTTTGCACCAAGGATATCCATCTTGTTGATGAATGCCATACGTGGTACATTGTAAGTGTCGGCCTGACGCCATACGTTTTCAGACTGCGGTTCAACACCACCCTTAGCACAGAAAACGCCGACAGCACCGTCAAGTACACGAAGAGAACGCTCAACTTCTACTGTGAAGTCAACGTGACCTGGGGTATCAATGATGTTGATACGATGTTCCAGAGCACCTGGCTTCGGTTTGCAGTTCTCTTCCAGAGTCCAGTGACATGTTGTAGCCGCTGAAGTGATTGTGATACCTCTCTCCTGCTCCTGTTCCATCCAGTCCATGGTAGCAGTACCTTCATGAGTATCACCAATCTTATAGTTAACACCTGTATAATACAGGATACGTTCTGTAAGAGTTGTTTTACCCGCATCGATATGAGCCATAATACCAATATTTCTGGTACGCTCTAATGGATATTCTCTTCCCTCTTTAGCCAATGGATTTTCCTCCTATATTAGAAGCGATAGTGAGCAAATGCTTTATTTGCCTCAGCCATCTTGTGCATGTCTTCTTTTCTCTTAACGGATGCACCTGTGTTGTTCATTGCATCTAAAAGCTCATTTGCAAGTCTTTCTTCCATTGTTTTCTCGCCTCTTTTACGAGAGAACATTGTTAACCAGCGAAGAGCCAGTGCCTGACGTCTGTCTGCTCTTACCTCGATCGGAACCTGATAAGTAGCACCACCGATACGTCTAGCTTTTACTTCAAGAAGTGGCATGATGTTGTTCATAGCCTCTTCGAAAACTTCAAGTGCTGGTTTACCAGCTTTTTCTTCGATTCTGGCGAATGCACCGTAAACAATTTTCTGTGCTACACCTTTCTTACCGTCTAACATGATGTTATTGATAAGTTTGGTAACCACTTTATTGTTGTACATTGGATCTGCCAGAACGTCTCTTTTCTGAGTATGTCCTTTACGTGGCACGTTACTTCCCTCCTTAATCATTGTGATTAAATCATCGGTACTCACGCAGATAACTATTGCATGTTCGCACTGGTAAGGTCCTATATTTAACCCGCAACCGGCAGTATATGGAATACCGTACAAATTCATAGTTCTAGTCTTCCGTGAATTTTCGATTGATTAATTCCTGCTGTCCCAAACAATAGGATCAGCTCTTAAAATTCTTACGAAACCTTTTTAGAATTATTTCTTTTTCGGTCTCTTAGCGCCGTATTTAGAACGGGCCTGTTTTCTGTTAGCAACACCTGCAGTATCAAGAGTACCTCTGATGATGTGGTATCTTGTACCAGGTAAGTCCTTAACCCTTCCACCACGGATAAGAACAACGCTATGCTCCTGAAGGTTGTGACCTTCTCCTGGGATGTAGCTTGTTACTTCGATTCCGTTGGAAAGACGAACTCTGGCGATTTTTCTAAGAGCTGAGTTAGGCTTCTTAGGAGTTGCAGTCTTAACTGCTGTACAAACGCCACGTTTCTGTGGTGCAGACTGTTCAACTGCTTTCTTTCTTAAAGAGTTGAATGTTTTCTGGAGAGCCGGAGCTGTAGATTTCTTTACAGATGTCTGGCGTCCTTTTCTTACTAACTGGTTGAATGTTGGCATTCCATTTCACCTCCCGATTTATTTCTCCATAGATTTTCTATGGGGCCTTGCGGTTGCTATTCATGTAATTACGCACAAAAAAATTAAACGTTCCTTTTGCACGCTTGCTCATTATATCCCGTAAAATCCACGCTGTCAAGGTATTTCGCATGAAATTTACATGATTTTTTCTAATTTTTATCATTACCGTAAATTTCTTTTTTTATACACCACATCACCGCAATAAACTTATCAGACAATACCCCTTCCCAAAAAATCTTAACTGCCATCTCTCTCCAAATGTATCCCGACCAGACACTATTCTCTTCCTATTATAAATAACTGACCATCTAAAAGCAAAATACACCAAAAACTCACCAAGCCTCCAAACGCAGTTGCCGATAACAGCTCCCATAAATCCACATATACTGCAGGAATAATTTTCCCATACGCTCTAGTACAGCGAATATTAAGTTTCTGCTGTACTAGTGTGCCGACAGTCAGCGCCGGATAATATTTTATTTTGCGTGCATTTGCAGGACACTTAGATATTCTTAGGCATCAAAAATCCGCGTTATGAGAAGAAAAGTCCTCTGTCTGAGCGCCAGCGAGTAATCCAGACTTTTCTTCTCATGCCTTTAGCGGATTTTTGATGCCTTAGAATATCTTAGTGTCCGAAACCGCACACAAAATAAAATATTATCCGGTGCGTCCCTCCTCCCCTATTCACAATTGCATTTTCCCTTCCCTTTTATTATAATAACAACCAAAGCAGGCAAATCAACTTGCAGACACACTATAACATTCTATAAACTCAGGAAAGGACACCATAATATATGAAGAAACCCAGCATGATCAGCATCCTTCTGTTTCTGACAGGACTCCTGTGCATCATAGCCCTGATCTTCTTTAACAGGACCACACTGCACCAGATCCTCACCACTGAAAAAGAAGTCGATACAATCTCCGAACAGATCACTGCAAAACACGACGAAGTCAAACAGGCAGTAGACAAGTACACTACCGCCATAGACACAGTCCAGTCAAATATCAATCGCATGAAACAAAAACAACAGACAGCCACACAGAAGAAAACCAAAGAAAAAGCTGAAATCCCGGAAGAAGCTTCATCAAAGCCTTCTGTATTCAGCCAGAACAGCACCAGTGCCTCTTCTGATTCCAGTGCCAGCGTTTTCTCCTCCGATGCCGAAACAGACGGACATATAATAGGAATCGATCCAGGGCATCAGAGTGAGTCCGTAGATATGAGTGCCCCGGAGCCCAACGGTCCCGGTTCTTCTGAAATGAAAGCAAAATGTACCAGCGGAACTCAGGGAACCTACAGCGGTGTTCCCGAATACCAGCTCAATCTGGAGGTCTCTCTTCAACTAAAGGATGAACTGGAACAGAGAGGCTATCAGGTAGTCATGACACGAACAGACAATGAAACAGCCATCAGCAACATGGAACGCGCACAATATGCTGCTTCACAGGCGCAGAAATCTATGTCCGCATCCATGCAAACGGCGATGATTCCCATACTGCATCAGGGGCACTGACCATGTCACCCTCCCAGAATAACCCTTATATCCCACAACTGTTTGAACAGTCTGATCGATTATCCCGATGCATCATCGATTCCTACTGTGCTGCAACAGGTTTTCAGAACCTTGGAATCCAGTACACTGACACGATGACAGGAATTAACTGGAGCACTGTTCCTGTTACGATCCTCGAAATGGGATTTATGACAAGCCAGAATGACGATCTGAAAATGAATGATGCAGAATTCCAGAAAACAATGGTACAGGGAATCGCAAATGGCATTGACAGCTACTTTGCATCATGATGATGTAAGTGTCAAAAAGCATTTTGCCCTTGACTTGATATCTGCGGATTGCTACGCAGCTTCGCAGTTCCCGCAATCCTGATTACAATAATAATTACGAAAGGAAAACCGCAATGAATAAAAAGCCAAATGAAAAACCTATTTTTCTCTATATAGTGATCGGCATACTGACTGTTGCAGTGATTGCACTGGCAGCTGTTTCATTTTTATCACTGAACCATCTCGTCACACTACAGCAAAAAGTACAGACACTCTCCAAAACCGTAGAGGAGATTTCCACTGATGCAAATACCCTTATCAGTCAGGCAGATCAGTTAGATGAATTAAGAGAACAGGAAAGTTCTGTCAAGGCAGCCACCGGAGAAACATCTCCTGCGCAGTCAGAATCCGCTGAACCCTCTTCAGAATCCGAACAGCAGAACGGAACACTTTCCCCTTCCTCCAACAACACATTTACCGACAACACTGATTCCAGCATGGACAATCTCCTGAAACAGGTACAGTCCCTGCTGCCGGCTGATAACGGAACCTGGTCCGTCTATGTCTGCAACCTGCCGAAAGATTCTGAAGGCATGATCAACGATACTCCCATGCAGCAGCAAGCCTGATCAAACTGTATATTATGGGAGCTGTATACGAAAACTACGATACACTCTCCCAGTCTCACAATGGAGACGAAATTGACAGTAATATTTCAGCCATGATCACTGTCAGTGATAATGATGCTGCTAACACTCTGGTAAACTGGCTTGGAAACGGCGATAACTCTGCAGGTATGGCAAAAGTAAATGGCTTCTGCCAGGAACATGGTTTCACCAGCACCCAGATGAACCGCCTGCTTCTCGCAGGTAAAGAAAACGGCGACAACTATACATCCGTCAAAGACTGTGGAACCTTTTTAAAGCAGATATACCAGACTGTCAACGGAACCCTTCCCGCTTCTACTCTTCCAAACGCAGATGCAATGTATTATCACTTAAAAATGCAGCAGCGTAAAAACAAGATCCCTGCACAACTTCCAGAAGGCGTCGGTACTGCCAATAAGACCGGCGAACTTGACACTGTAGAAAATGATGCAGCGATCATCTATGATACAGCCAAAGGAATTGATCTTGTAGTATGCTTTATGTCACAGAATCTTACTGATACCGGTGCAGCCCAAAGCACCATTGCTGCAGATGCACGTGCTATCTACGGATATTATAATGAATAAACACACTCTTCTGAATCTACAGTCTATCCAGATAATTGTCATAAATCAGACAGATATTCGCAACCTCCGCAGGGACTTACTTGATTCGGTTAAAAGAAGGAGGCACATCCCTTAACGGGTTGTGCCTCCTTCTGCAAATTCAACAGGAAGAATCGTCAATGTCTCAATCACTTCCCCTTTTATTTTCTTTAATAAAAGTTCCACAGCCTTTCGTGCCATATCCGGCACCGGCTGTACAATTGTTTATACCATTATGCCTCTTCAGCTTCCCCCTCTTCATAGGACTTCTCCCATATCTCCGAAAATACTGCCAGCGGACAGTCTGTGAGAAGGCACATGAGAAGGAAACATTCGTATGGATTTACTATGTATATCTCTCCCATTCCACATCGAAGCAGAATATCCTGAATCTCATCCAGAAAATGCTTGTATCTGTTAAAAGGATCATCATCCTCCATTTCCTGGGATACGATAAAGAATTCCAGTGTGATCAGGTCAAAGCGCTCCACCGGGAGTTTGTGGCTTAAAATATTTGTAATCCTCTGCCTGCTGAAACGCTTCTGGCTGAAATGCTTTGCCAGAATGGAGGCAGACATTTTCTTCAGATTGCCCATTTTGTTGATGGGGATTCCGCTGCAGATTACTTTTTCCACATCAGAAGGTGTAATTCTTTCTGCTGTCCACACCTTATCCCCACCTTTTTCCTCTTCATCATGCTGATACAGTCCGGCAATAATCTGCTTCGCATGATATAAAAGCTTTGTAAACTCCTGAAATGCCTGACTTTTCTCAGATATGGGATCTACTCTTTTTGATTTCAGTCGGGCAAGATAATCGATCAGTTTCTCCTCCGTATCAAGGCACAGGTTGCTTCCGTATAAAACCTGAGTATTTTCCACTTCCACAGGAGCGAGTATCTCATATTTTTTTTTCAATTCCTCTGCTTTATGATAACCCTGCTGCGTACTGTAACAATACCAGTAGATCACCTCGTCCGGATTGTAAAAATCAAAATCCTGTTCTTTCAGTACTCTTGTCAGGAAATCCGACACATCCTCTGTGGTCATTTTCAACCCAAACCCCAGAAGAAAAACAGTTTCTCTTTTTACAGATGCCTGATTCAGCCAGTTATTCACCAGTGCCGACAACTTGGTAGAGGTAGGATTCATGGATTTGGGCGTATAGGTTTCCTTAAAGGAATCTACTACGATCTCCTTATACACTTCCTGTGGAATCTCCGAGAAAGGTTCTTCCAGCTCTGCCCTTTCATAAATATATCTCTTCAGATGGTCGCCAAAGGACACCAGTTCCATCTCTTTATATAAATAGTGGAAAATAACATCCGCATCTTCGTCTTCAAAACTGTCCAGCTTACCACCTGCCGAAATCTCTGTGCCGCCCTTCTGGTAAATTCATACTCCTGTACTTTATCAAACGCAACATTCTGTTCAAAATCCAGATCCTGCATACGGTTCTTCATGCTGCCCCACCTCTCATTTTTTATCTTTCAGATTTTTCATCCATTCTTTCATTCTGCGGACTGTATCCAGCTTCTGTACTTCACAGAGCACGATCGTCACATTATCTCTCCCACCTTTTTGGAGAGCATTTTTAAGAAGATCATTTACAATCTCCGGGATTTCCATATCCTGTGACAGAATCGCCTCTATCTCACTGTCCGAAAGCATATCTGTTACTCCATCTGAACACAGAAGATATCTGTATCCCTCCTTATGCTCGATTTCTGTCACAGAAGGTTCCAGTCTCTGCAGCTCTTCAGGAAGTCCAAGATACTGGGTTAACGGGGCTTTCCCAACTGCCGTACCACCAAAAACATGGTCTGTGGAAATCTGCTGAAGCTTACCACCATCCATAAAATAAATCCTGCTGTCCCCAAGATTGCAGGCAAACATAGACTCTGGTGTAAAGAGGAGCATCGCCATTGTGCTTCCCATGCTCCAAATATGATGCTCTGTTCCATATCTGCATACTGCCTGATTCATCTTCTCACATACATCGTCTATAAAATCTTCCGGCATATCCCTCAGCATTCTTTTATTCGCATTATAAAATTTTCCAAATTCTTCTGATGCAAGAAAGGCTGCAATCTCGCCGCAGCTTTCTCCTCCCATACCGTCAAATACCGCCATTGCCGGTACTCTGTTACCCGAAATAATCTTTGAGCAGATACCCTTTGTTCCTTCATTGTTCACCGGAAGGGATTCCCCAAAACACCAGAAATTATCTTCATTATTTGCCCGGATATTTCCTGTATGGCAGGTATATGCACATTCAATCTGATACATTGCCATTATCTGTCTTTGTTCCTTCTCCCTTCAATGCTTTCAATGAATTGTTCCAGTATTTCTCGCCACGTTTCACGAATTCCTCATTATCTTTTTCGTTATCGTGACACTTTCCATTGGAATCGATCCATCTTATCAGTTCGCCGTCGTTATAATAATAATATTCTGAAGTTTCATCATACCAGATATATGCAAAGAATAACTTCTCTCCCCAGTAGAAATATTCTTCATAAACTCCATCTCCGGATTCTGCCGGATAGACCAGAGCTTTCATGCATTCACTCTCAATATCCAGATTTCCATCTGCCTGCTGAGTGGTCTTTACCCTTCTCAGATATCGCAGAACAGTTCCTTCTGTTCCAACCCAGTCGTAACTGTTCAGATTATCTGTGATAGTTGTTGCCTGCTCCTTGATCGTATCCAGAGCTTTGGAGAAATCTTTGGATCCGGATTTTGTGGAGCTGTATTTCTCATCATCCAGAATTGCGATCGGATTATCCTCCTGTCCTTCCTGAGCATGATCTTTACTTACTCTGTAATAGACGGCGGCCATCATAAGTATCGCTGTACCTGCCACAATTGCAAGCAATGCCCTGCGCAGCAGCTGTTTCTTCCTGCGTCTTCGCTTTCTGGCTTCCACAGCACGCGCAGATCTTATCGCAACTGTTTCTGATGGCGTTTCCTGTGGCTGTATTTTCTGTTCTGCTACAACTGACATTGTTTCTTTATCTGTAAAGCTGCTCGCCGGAACATTGTTTACAGCACGTTTTCTTTTTGCAGCATTCTGAAAATCTGATGTTTTTTTATTTCCCCGGGTATTCTGTACTGACGTATTCTGCACTGTACTTTTTCGTACATTTTCGGCATCTGATGTAACATTCTGTGCTGCTCTGCCGTTCTGTGCAATTGCACTATATGATTCTGTTTTATCCGTTCCTGCTTTCTGAACACCGTTTTGTAACTGCCGGATTCTGCCAGATCTTCCATTTTTCAGATCATCCAGCGCACTATAAAGCTCCTCCGGTGTCTGATATCTCTGTGCAGGATCATAAGCACAGGCCTTCATGATAATACGGGCAAACTGTGTTCCTGCATCCACAGGTGCACTCATCTGCTCTCCTGCAACACGCTTATTTAATGCATTTTCCTTATCCCTGTAAGTGATAAACTGTTTTTCCAGACTCATAAATGGCAGTCTGTTATGATTCATCAGCCTGTACAGCACAATCCCAAGAGAATAAATATCTACCCTGCTGTCATATTTCTCACCTTTATACATCTCAGGCGCCATATAAGAGTAAGTACCTTTCTTGGAAAATCCGCTCATGGTTCGCTCAAGTTCACGTGCAATTCCGAAATCTCCAAGCTTAAAATCGCCAAATCTGGATACAAAAATATTCTCCGGCTTGATATCCCTGTGAATGATCTTAAGTTTCCGGCAATATTCCAGTGCCTTACTCAAATCCATTCCCAGCTTTATTACCTCTTTCTCAGTAAGCTGCTTTTCCGCACAGTAATCCATAAAACTTGTCAGATATTCCATCCTTATGGAAATCTCCCATCCAATGACATCCAGATATTCCATAACCTTAAAATCTTCTACAGAGACAATGTAAGAGTTTCCTCGAAAGTATTCCATGGTACTGATTTCCTGAATACATTCCTCAACCAGATTCTGAAAATACTGTCTTGTGGACTGCTCATCCCCTGTTTCAGAACGTACGCTGTTCAACTCGCTCTGGCTTCCGGGTATATTGATGATCTTGATAGCAGAATAGAAAGATTTTCCACGTTCTGTTCTCTGTGCCTTATACACCTTTCCAAAAGAGCCTTCGCCGATTTTCTCTATGATTTTCCATTCCGGCCATGCTGAAACCGGAAGTTCTTTATCCATATTGCACCTCCATTTCTGTTCAATTTCTATTTCCTTCCCTGTCCCGGTCAATGCTTTTTACAAGATGTTACCGGAAACAAAAATGTATATTTATCATAACTGTAAAAATACTTCACAGTTCATTACCTGCTCATAATGTACTGGTATTATAACACAAAAAGCAGTTTCTTTGTATTTTTCTCTTTTTTCGGCAATGGAATGTTCCGGAAAAATAAAAGAGAACTACCTCGCCGGCAAAATCTGTCGGCACAGATAGTTCTCTTGTGAATTCATATCAAATCAGTCCGGATAAGTTATCTACTCCGTTGGATCATTCGTTGTCTTCTGCATCGTCTGAAGCCTGATCATCAGCTTCGTCTTCAGCAGCCTCTTCTTCATCAGATTCTTCAACATCGAATTCTTCGTCTTCCGGAAGTTCTTCATCCATTGTGACCATCTCATCATCTTTGATTTCTTCATCTTCCGTAAGTTCTTCGGCTATATCTTCAACCTTTACTTCCGGTTCAGGCATTGTGCTGTTGAGCCTTACATCTCTGTAGCGTTTCATACCGGTACCTGCAGGAATCAGTTTACCGATGATTACATTCTCTTTCAGACCGATCAGCGGGTCAACTTTACCCTTGATAGCGGCTTCAGTCAGAACTTTAGTTGTTTCCTGGAAGGAAGCGGCTGACAGGAAGGAGTTTGTAGCAAGAGATGCCTTGGTAATACCAAGCATAACCTGTTTTCCATCTGCAGGCTGTTTGCCTTCTTTTTCCATCTGCTCGTTAACGTCCTCGTATTCAAGGAAGTCAACCAGTGTTCCAGGAAGGAATTCTGTATCTCCGTTATCTTCGATACGGATTTTCTTCAACATCTGACGAACGATAACTTCGATATGCTTATCGCTGATCTCAACACCCTGGAGACGATATACACGCTGTACTTCACGGATCATATAATCCTGAACTGCACGTACACCCTTAATTCTCAGGATATCATGCGGATTTACGCTACCTTCTGTAAGTTCATCACCTGCTTCAAGGATCTGTCCGTCTGTGATCTTGATACGGGATCCGTATGGAATAAGGTAAGTCTTGGATTCACCTGTTTCCTGATCTGTAACGATAACTTCACGTTTCTTCTTAGTGTCATTGATAACAGCAACACCAGGAATCTCTGTGATGATGGCAAGACCTTTCGGCTTTCTTGCCTCAAAAAGCTCCTCGACACGAGGAAGACCCTGTGTGATATCTCCACCGGCAACACCACCACTGTGGAAAGTACGCATGGTAAGCTGTGTACCTGGCTCACCGATAGACTGAGCAGCGATGATACCGACAGATTCACCAACCTGTACCGGCTCGCCGGTTGCAAGGTTCGCACCGTAACATTTCGCACAGATACCAACTTTACATTTACATGTAAGGATTGTACGGATCTTAACTTTCTCGATAGATCCGCCTGTCTGGTTGTCCACGCCTTCTTTCATGATGCGGGCAGCACGTTTCGGTGTGATCATATGGTTGGCTTTTACGATAACTTCGCCATCTTTATTCTTAATTGTCTCACAGGAGAAACGACCTGTGATACGCTCCTGAAGTCCTTCGATCTCTTCTTTACCATCTACAAAAGATTCTACATACATACCTGAGATCTCATCTCTGTTTTCACAGCAGTCTGTCTCACGTACGATCAGATCCTGAGAAACGTCAACCATACGTCTTGTCAGGTAACCTGAATCGGCTGTACGAAGAGCGGTATCGGACATACCTTTTCGAGCTCCATGGGCAGACATGAAGTATTCCAGTACGTCAAGACCTTCACGGAAGTTAGACTTGATAGGCAGCTCGATGGTGTGACCGGTTGTATCGGCCATCAGTCCTCGCATACCTGCAAGCTGTTTGATCTGTTTATCGGAACCACGGGCACCGGAGTCGGCCATCATGAAGATGTTGTTGTATTTATCAAGTCCGGACAACAGAGCATGTGTCAGCTCATCATCAGTCTTCTTCCATGTATCAACAACTTCTTTGTAACGCTCTTCTTCAGTGATAAGACCACGTTTGTAGTTCTTTGTGATAAGGTCTACTGTATCCTGAGCCTGTTTGATCATCTCCGGTTTCTGCGGCGGAACGGTCATATCGGCAATGGCAACAGTCATGGCTGCACGTGTGGAATACTTGTAACCTGTAGCTTTGATCGCATCAAGAACCTCAGCAGTCTTTGTAGCACCGTGAGTATTGATAACTTTTTCAAGAATCTGTTTCAACTGTTTCTTGGCTACCAGGAAGTCAACCTCAAGAAGAAGTTCATTTCCCGGAACACTTCTGTCTACGAAACCAAGATCCTGTGGAAGGATTTCGTTAAACAGGAAACGTCCAAGTGTAGATTCTACTGTACCGGTCAGAACGGATCCGTCCGGCATTGTCTTGCTGCAGCGAACATGGATTCTGGACTGCAGTGTGATTACTTTATTCTCATAAGCAAGAATTGCTTCGTTTACGCTCTTAAAGAACTTGCCTTCACCCTTGTTTCCAGGTCTTTCCTGAGTCAGATAGTAGATACCAAGTACCATATCCTGTGAAGGAACGGCTACAGGACCACCATCAGAAGGTTTCAGCAGGTTGTTCGGTGATAACAGAAGGAAACGGCACTCTGCCTGTGCTTCCTGTGAAAGCGGAAGATGTACGGCCATCTGGTCACCATCGAAGTCAGCGTTGAATGCGGTACAAACCAGCGGATGCAGTTTGATCGCTTTACCTTCTACAAGGATCGGTTCGAATGCCTGGATACCAAGACGATGCAGTGTAGGTGCTCGGTTCAGCATAACCGGATGTTCTTTGATAACATCCTCCAGAACATCCCATACAGCAGGCTCCAGCTTCTCAACCATTTTCTTGGCGTTCTTAATGTTGTGCGAAGTTCCGTTGGCAACAAGCTCTTTCATAACGAAAGGTTTGAACAGCTCAATGGCCATCTCTTTCGGAAGACCACACTGATAAATCTTAAGTTCCGGTCCTACAACGATAACGGAACGTCCGGAATAGTCAACTCGTTTACCGAGAAGGTTCTGACGGAAACGTCCGGATTTACCTTTCAGCATATCAGAAAGGGATTTCAGGGCTCTGTTTCCAGGACCTGTTACAGGACGTCCGCGACGACCGTTGTCGATCAGGGCATCAACAGCTTCCTGAAGCATACGTTTCTCGTTACGAACGATAATATCCGGTGCACCTAATTCCAGAAGTCTCTTCAGACGGTTGTTACGGTTGATGATTCTTCTGTAAAGATCATTTAAGTCAGATGTAGCAAAACGTCCTCCATCCAGCTGAACCATAGGACGAAGATCCGGCGGGATTACAGGAATCACTGTCATGATCATCCACTCAGGACGGTTTCCAGACTCACGGAAGGATTCTACAACTTCCAGACGTTTGATGATTCTGGCACGTTTCTGGCCTGTAGCATCTTTTAATTCTTTTTTCAGTTCAACAGAATCTTTCTCAAGATCAATTGCCTCAAGAAGCTCTTTGATGGATTCTGCACCCATACCTACACGGAAATCATACCCATAAGCCTCACGTGCATCCTGATATTCTCTCTCTGTAAGTACCTGTTTGTACTGGAGTCCGGAATTAGCCGGATCCAGTACGATATAGTTAGCAAAGTAAAGAACTTTCTCCAGAGTTCTCGGAGAAATGTCAAGGATCAGTCCCATACGGGACGGAATTCCTTTGAAATACCAGATGTGGGATACCGGAGCAGCCAGCTCGATATGTCCCATACGCTCTCTACGTACAGAGGATTTGGTAACTTCTACACCACATCTGTCGCAGACAACACCTTTATAGCGAATCTTTTTGTACTTTCCACAGTGGCACTCCCAGTCCTTGCTCGGTCCAAAGATTCTTTCACAGAAAAGTCCGTCTTTCTCCGGCTTTAAGGTACGGTAGTTGATGGTCTCAGGTTTTAAAACCTCGCCTCTTGACCACTCTCTGATTTTCTCAGGGGACGCCAGTCCGATTTTGATGGCATCGAAAGTCATTGGCTGATATGTTTCATTGGCGTTAGTTGTTTCTGCCATGTATTCTTTCCCCTTTCTTACTCTTCGTCATTGTCTTCAAGAGCCTCATCCAGCTCAATGAAGTCATCCTCATCTTCATCCTCGTCAATGTCAACGAGTTCTTCTCCGTCAAACTCCTGCTTTGTATAGCCATGTTTGCCGTAGTCTTCTTCTCTGTCATGATGTCTTCTGGAATCTCCCTCGATGACAGAACGAAGGTCTGTGTCACCGTAATCTACAGATTCAAGAAGATGTACTTCTGTATTGTCATCCTTGAGTACCTTCACATCCAGACCAAGAGACTGAAGTTCTTTTAAGAGAACCTTGAAGGATTCCGGAATACCCGGCTCAGGAATATTGTCACCCTTGATGATTGCTTCGTATGTCTTAACACGTCCAACAACATCATCGGATTTTACTGTCAGGATTTCCTGCAGTGTGTAGGATGCACCGTATGCTTCCAGTGCCCAAACCTCCATCTCACCAAAACGCTGTCCACCGAACTGTGCTTTACCACCCAGTGGCTGCTGTGTTACCAGAGAGTAAGGACCTGTAGAACGTGCATGGATCTTATCATCAACCAGATGGTGCAGTTTCAGATAATGCATGTGACCAATTGTTACAGGACTGTCGAAATACTCTCCTGTACGGCCGTCACGCAGACGCACTTTACCGTCTCTGGAAATCGGAACACCCTTCCACAGTGCTCTGTGGGCTTTGTTCTCATCCAGATACTGCATTACATCCGGTGCTAAAATGTCTTTGTATTTCTCGCGGAACTCTTCAAAGTCTTCTGTGTTTACATAGTCGTTTGCAAGTTCCAGTGTATCCTGGATATCATGCTCGTTTGCACCCTGGAAAATAGGAGTTGCAACGTTGAATCCAAGTGCTTTCGCAGCAAGGCTTAAGTGAATCTCCAGGACCTGTCCGATATTCATTCGGGAAGGCACACCCAGAGGGTTCAGCACGATATCAAGAGGACGTCCGTTCGGAAGGAATGGCATATCTTCAACAGGAAGTACACGGGAAACAACACCCTTGTTACCATGACGTCCGGCCATCTTATCACCAACGGAAATCTTTCTCTTCTGTGCGATGTAGATACGTACGGACTGGTTAACACCAGGTGACATCTCATCGCCGTTCTCTCTTGTAAATACCTTGGCATCTACGATAATACCGTATTCACCGTGAGGTACTTTCAGAGAAGTATCACGTACTTCACGTGCTTTCTCACCAAAGATTGCACGAAGAAGTCTCTCTTCTGCCGTAAGCTCTGTCTCTCCCTTAGGAGTAACTTTACCAACAAGGATATCGCCGGCACGTACTTCAGCACCGATGCGGATAATACCACGCTCATCCAGATCTTTCAGTGCATCGTCGCCCACGCCAGGAACATCACGTGTGATCTCTTCCGGTCCCAGTTTGGTATCACGGGCTTCGCATTCATATTCTTCAATATGAACAGATGTATAAACATCGTCCATAACAAGTCTTTCACTGAGGAGTACCGCATCCTCGTAGTTATAACCTTCCCATGTCATGAATCCGATCAGCGGGTTCTTACCAAGAGCAAGTTCTCCGTTTGCTGTGGAAGGACCATCTGCGATAACCTGTCCTGCCTCTACGTGCTCACCCTGGAATACGATTGGTTTCTGGTTATAACAGTTACTCTGGTTACTTCTCAGATATTTAGTCAGATGGTAATCATCTTTTGTACCATCATCATTCTTAATGCTGATATCTGTAGATGTGGAACGAAGTACAGTACCAGATTTCTTTGCAACTACGCAGACACCGGAGTCAACTGCTGTCTTCACTTCCATACCAGTACCAACTACCGGAGCCTCTGTTGTCAGAAGCGGCACAGCCTGACGCTGCATGTTTGATCCCATCAGCGCACGGTTGGCATCGTCGTTCTGCAGGAACGGGATCAGGGCAGTAGCGACGGAGAATACCATACGAGGAGATACATCCATGTAATCAAACATATGACGCTCATACTCCTGAGTCTCTTCACGGAAACGACCGGATACATTCTTATGAATGAAATATCCTTCTTCGTCCAGAGGCTCATTCGCCTGTGCTACATGGTAATTATCCTCTTCATCAGCAGTCATATATACAACCTCATCTGTTACACGAGGATTCTTAGGATCTGATTTGTCGATCTTGCGGTATGGTGCCTCAATAAATCCGTACTGATTGATTCTTGCATAAGATGCAAGAGAGTTGATCAGACCGATGTTAGGACCTTCAGGTGTCTCGACAGGCACATTCTTCCGTAATGGGAGTAATGGACATCTCGAACCTCGAATCCGGCTCTGTCTCGTGACAGACCACCAGGTCCCAGGGCGGAAAGACGTCTCTTGTGTGTCAGCTCACCAAGAGGGTTGTTCTGATCCATAAACTGTGACAGCTGGGAAGAACCGAAGAACTCTTTCACTGCTGCAGTTACAGGTTTAATATTGATCAGGGACTGTGGAGAAATATTCTCTGTATCCTGAGTTGTCATTCTCTCACGAACCACACGTTCCAGTCTGGAAAGACCGATTCTGTACTGGTTCTGAAGCAGCTCACCTACCGCACGTATACGACGGTTGCCCAGGTGGTCGATATCATCGGCATTACCAAGGCCATATTCCAGATGCATATTGTAGTTAATAGAAGCAAAGATGTCTTCTTTTGTGATATGCTTCGGAATCAGATCATGGATATCTCTGTGGATCGCTGCGATTCTGTCTTCTAATGTGTCATTTTCTTCCAGAATGTTTTCAAGAACAGGGTAGTATACTAATTCTGTAATACCTATGCTCTTAGGATCTTCAATTTCCGGAAGATAGTGGCGGATATCAACCATTAAGTTAGAGAGAACCTTAATTCTGCGGTCTTCCTCGCCAAGGATCCATACATATGGAACAGCGCTGTTCTGGATGGTATTTGCCATTTCTTTTGTCACAACAGTTCCTTCTTCTGCCAGGATTTCGCCTGTAGAAGCATCAACAACATCCTCAGCCAGTCTGTGACCAACGATTCTTCTGTTGAGGTGGAGCTTCTTGTTAAATTTATAACGTCCAACTTTCGCAAGGTCATATCTTCTCGGATCAAAGAACATTGCATTGATAAGGCTCTCCGCACTCTCAACTGCAAGCGGCTCACCCGGACGGATTTTCTTGTATAATTCAAGAAGACCTTCCTGATAGTTGGTGGATGTATCCTTTGTAAAACTTGCAAGGATCTTTGGCTCTTCACCGAAGAGATCAATAATCTCTGCATTGCTTCCTACACCAAGTGCTCGGATCAGAACAGTGATCGGAACCTTTCTTGTTCTGTCAACACGTACATAGAAAACATCATTAGAGTCTGTCTCATATTCCAGCCATGCACCTCTGTTCGGGATTACAGTACTGGAGAACAGTCTCTTACCAAGTTTATCATGCGCGATTGCGTAATAGATTCCAGGGGAACGTACTAACTGGCTGACAATTACTCGCTCTGCACCATTGATGACAAAGGTACCTGTAACAGTCATGATCGGTAAATCTCCCATGAAAATCTCGTGTTCGTTGATTTCCTCTGTTTCTTTGTTAATCAGTCTCACTCGAACCTTCAAAGGTGCGGCGTAAGTTGCGTCACGTTCTTTACACTGTTCGATAGTATATTTCGCATCCTTCTCGTCAAATGTAAAGTCGATGAATTCCAGGCTGAGCTTTCCGCTGTAGTCCGCGATCGGAGAAATATCATCAAAGACTTCCCTAAGTCCTTCATCAAGAAACCATTTATAAGAATCCCTCTGGACTTCGATCAGGTTTGGCATTTCCAGGACTTCTTCTTGTCTCTGGTAGCTCATACGCATGCTTTTTCCAGTTTTTACAGAACGAATTCTGTTTTTTTCCATTGACGTTTCACCCCTGTTTTTTCTTTAAATTTATTATAACTTGACCCTTTTTGCCAAAAGACATAAAGGCACATCTTGCCATAATATAGCATTCTTCACTATAGCACAGCAAGTTGCGCCTGTCAATCACTTTTTTGATATTTTTTTAATTTTTTCAAATAATTACAGCAGCCGCTATTTCTTCGGGATTTTACTATTTCTTACATGGATACGATTTGAATATCCATTTTTTTCAAAACGATTGCCTTTATAACTGCTGATATGGGAACTGATAAATTCTGCCGCATATCCTCTGTTGCTGCGGAAGGAATTTCCGTCTGCCGAAATCCCCTTTGATCCGGCAATGCGCAGACCTGATTTTTTATTGGAACCACAGACATTCCCCTGTATAGAAGAATGGTTGCTTCTTATATTGAGTTCAATTCCATTGATCGCATTTTCAGAAGCAAAATTATCCGCTACCATTGCCGACTCACATCTCTGCAGAAGAATTCCTCTTGCCTTATTTTTGAAACTGTAATTGCCATCAACCACACTCTTATCAATACATTTTACAAGTATGCCATTTCCCGCGCTGGTACTGACTCTGTTGTGTTCAATACGGCTTCCTGCAGCAAGCCCTGAAGCCAGAATCCCATCTTTCATAAATCCGGAGACTGTATTTCCGTAAATCCTGCAGATTTTCTGTGAAGCCTCTGTTCCGGCCGCATAAATCCCATATCCGTTTCCGCCGGAAAGATTGTTATAAGAAACTCTGATATTGCTTCCCTTGGCAACACTGATCCCCATATTGTTGTAGGTATGACTATCAGAAAGTCTGACTGTGTTCCCTCTGCACGAACAGTCTTCTGCAAGAGAAAATTTAATTCCATCGCAATTTCCGCTGATCGTATTATTTCTGGCCGTAACTCCGCGAATAATATATCTTCCCGCTGGAATTCCATTGGTCATCGGATTCGCTGTATTCTCAGGATCATCATCTTCAGAAGGAATAGTTTCTCCTGCAGAGCCAGAGATACCTCGCCTGTGATCCAGATTCCATATCCATTCCACTGTTTGCCATCTATTACAGTTGGCTCCAGGACTGTAATCTGATTATCAGCGATCAGAATGTTCTCTGCATACTGATTTCCCTCCGGAGATACTTCCTGACCGCTGACAGTATGTGCATTTCTGGTATAAACAGAACGCACATAAACACCACCGCCCACATTTGTCATGGTATTTCCCGTCACAACCGTATCCTGATAATTCAGGCACCATATCGCTCTCTTTTTCAGATTATTAAACCGGTTGTTACTGATCGTGATATTTTTATACGGTTTATCAAACATCATGCTGTGGCTTCCAATGCCGGCAAATACATCTTCAAAGGTATTATCCTTTATCACAATGTTCTCACAGACACTTCCGTCATATGGAAGATATCCTGGGAAAATTCTCGGCATACAGGCATCAAGCTGGATACATTCCTGTCCGCCGCCTGTAAACTCTTTCCAGTAGCCCCTGAACGTACATCCTGTAATTTCTGCATTCTTCACTCCTGCAAGTTCCAGAAAATGCGATTTAAGGTTATTAAGAAATGTAACATTCTTCACTGTAACATTCGTAGCATGACCGATTCTAAAACCTACAAACCCTCCAGGTCCTCCCTTGTCTTCCACACATTCATAGTTTGAATCCCAGGTTCCGCCATCGATAGTTATATTACGGTATCCCTCGTATCCGCCTGCAGATTTCTGTGTATCGCCAAGACGGAGCAGGATTTCTTTTTGCGGTGAAGTCTTTGTTATCGTGGCACCCTCTGCATATAGATAGATATTGCTGTACATATGCAAAGTTCCCGTAAGTGTATAATTTCCGGGCGGCACGATAACTTTGCACTGCTTTTCATCCGTTGCCTTGTCCCTGGCCTGTGCCAGCAGTGTATTTAACTTTACAGTAATATCCTCTCCATCCTGCACATTCAGCACAAGTTCCTGCATATTTTCGCGGAACTGATCCGCATCCTCCGCTGAAAAAGTTTCAACGTCTCCATCACTGAAACCGTCGTCATCCCCAAATTCATTCTCTTCAGTTTTCTCTGCCGACTGCGTATCCGGTATTGACACATCTCCAAAAGTCTCTGAATCTTCTGATGAATCTTCAAACATCTGCCCTTCTTCCAGTTCAGCCGCCTGTACTTTTACACCTGCATATGGAGTCAGGCAAAGCTGGGCTGCAATGATGATACCAAATATGACTGCCGTTTTTCTTTTCATCATAGTCTGTAATCCTCCGGCTCTGTAAAAAAAGCAGGAATACCAGTGGCATTCCTGCTTGCAAATCTTCTATATATAATAGGAAGATAATTATTTAAGGTTAACCTTAGCGCCTTCAGCTTCAAGTTTTGTTTTGATATCTTCAGCTTCTGCTTTGGATGCGCCTTCTTTAACAACCTTAGGAGCTCCGTCAACCATTTCTTTAGCTTCTTTAAGACCTAAGCCAGTTACTTCACGAACAACTTTGATAACTTTAACTTTGTTTGGTCCAACTTCTGCAAGTTCTACATCGAACTCATCTTTCTCTTCTGCTGCTTCTGCTGCTCCAGCTGCTGCTACTACAACACCTGCTGCTGCGGATACACCAAACTCTTCTTCACAAGCTTTTACTAAGTCGTTTAATTCTAATACAGATAATTCTTTGATTGCTGCAATAAATTCTTCTGTTGTTAATTTTGCCATTTTAAATTCCCTCCATATAATATTATTTAATTCGGTAACTCTTCAGCATCCTCGTGGATGGTGATTTTCGAATAGTTACTAGATTCGTTTTATGCCTCTGGCATTAAAAATTATTCAGCTGCTGCTTCAGAGCCGTTTTTCTCAGCGATCTGATTAAGCACACGAGCGAAGTTTGTAATCGGAGACTGGATGCTTCCAAGCAGTTTGCCGAGAAGTTCTTCTCTGGACGGGATTCCAGCCAGTGCCTGAATACCTGCCTGATCGTTGTAGTTTCCTTCAACGATACCTGCAACTAATTCTAAAGCCGGTGCTTTCTTTGCGAATTTATCAAGGATTCTTGCAGGAGCAGTTGCGTCTGTAGCAGAGATTGCTATAGCGTTTGTTCCATGTAAGTGCTGGATAAGTTCTTCGCACTGAGTACCTTCGAATGCACGATGCATCATTGTGTTTTTGTATACTTTGTATACAACACCAGCTTCTCTTAATTCCTTACGTAAAGCAGTATCCTGTTCAACTGTAAGACCGCTGTAGTTAACAAGTACTACAGATTCTGCATCTTTCACGTTGTTGATGATTTCGTCTACGATTGGTTGTTTAAGTTCTACTTTTGCCATGAAATGGTACACCTCCTTATAGATTTTGTATACCGCTGCAAATGAGTAAATAAAAAGCCTTACTGTCTGGCAGTAGGGCTTGCGTAATCTTACATAAAAATATAAAGAATACTTAGTCCTCGGTAGGCGTTTACAACTTATGCCTTGCGGCACCTACTGTCTTCGGCAGCGTTCTGGTATAAGATAGCATATGAGATTTGGGTTGTCAAGAGGTTTTTTCGGTTTTTATTGAATTTTTATTGGATTTTTCATTAAGGGACGCGTAAGCAGGATTCTCTGTTGGGGTTCAGTTTCGGGAGCAGTAACTCTAAGGCCTGCAAAATCTGCTAAGTGCATGAAAAAGAAGGCAAAACTCGCCTGCGGCTCAGACAGTTGCCTTCTTTTTTCATAACGCAGATTCCGCAGGCCTAAGAGTTGCTACACTCCCTACAAGATTCACCCCAAAAGAGAATCCTGCTTACGCTGGTAGTTGGAAAATTGTCGTTACTGTTCACACACCACTGTCCTGCGAGGTGTTTTGGCATGAATATGCCAAAATCCCAAGACATACAAGCCAAAATTCCATTGCCGCAGGCAATCTGGAATGAATTTGGGCTACGTTACTGTGAACGGAGTGAACAGTAACAAATTGTCAGTATATCATAAAACAAATTTCTGCTATATTGATGCAGGGTGATTTCTTCATATGCGCAGTATAGGTATGAGATGTAACAAATCACATTGTTCTTACATTGTTCCGAAGATACGGTCTCCGGCATCTCCAAGGCCTGGGCAGATGTAGGCGTGATCATTTAATTCACGATCAAGATGTCCACAGTAAATCTGAACATCCGGATGTGCTTCGTGGAGACGTTTGAGTCCTTCAGGGGCTGCGATGATGCACATGAATTTAATGTTTTTTCCGCCTGTTTTTTGACAAAGTCAACGGCTGCTTCTGCGGAGCCACCGGTTGCGAGCATTGGATCTACGATCACTGAAATTCGCTCATCAATTGCTTCCGGGAGTTTGCAGTAGTATTCGTGTGGTTCATGGGTTACAGGATCACGATAGAGTCCTACATGGCCTACTTTTGCAGATGGCACAAGTGTGAGAATACTATTTACCATTCCAAGGCCTGCTCGGAGCACAGGGATAACCGCCAGTTTTTTCCCTGAAATCATTGGTGTCATGCAGGTTTCAATAGGGGTTTCTACTTCTACATTTTCTACAGGAAGATCCCGGAGAGCTTCGTATCCCATGAGGATTCCAATCTCTTCTACTAATTTACGAAATTCATTTGTTCCTGTGTTTTTGTTTCTCAGCATGGATATTTTATGCTGGATCAGCGGATGATTCATAATATAAACGTTTTCCATTATCTTAATTCCTCGCTTAGTTGAATATTTGTTACTTTTTATAAATTCTACATCTGCTTACGTACAATGCGGTATTCGTCACCCATCTTGAAGTATGGACACTGATTGAAGTTTCCGGTGATGAACTTCACCATTTCATCTTCGTCAAGATTTATTTCACAGGTGTAGCATTCATAGTCGTCATCATAACTGTAGTTTACACAATATTCGCAGTTTACTGCATCGGACATTATTTACTCCTCTCTTTGTTTCCGGCATATTTCATTTCTATCCGGTATCTCCTTTTGGATTTTTTCTGTTGCCTTTGTACCTGTGCAAAGTTTGCTGTTTCTGATATACTATGGTGTTGGGATCAAAAGATATTTCTTCCCTGAACTATTGCTTATAGCAATTCCATAAAATAACTATGAGGTTACATTTATGACATTATATCATATATCTGCAAAAAAATTAATAACACGCTGTACTTTTTCAATGCTCGCAGCATCTCTTATATTATGTCCGGCTGTTTTTTCCGGATGTTCGGCAAAAACGGAAAATGTCAAAAATACGGATGCCGGTTCCCAAGATCCCATCTCTGCCACTGCGATCAAACTGAATACTGCAGTTACGGTCACTATCTATGATTCTCAGGACAGAGAGCTGCTTACAGAATGCATGAATCTTTGTGACAAGTATGAGAAAATATTCAGCCGCACCGCAGATGACAGTGAATTATATCAGTTAAACCATCGGGAACTTACACCTGTGAAGGGAACAGAGGATACTTATCAGGTGTCGGCTTCTCTGGCGGAGCTGGTTTCTAAGGGACTTGATTATTCTGTATTATCTGAGGGTGCATTTGATATTGCTATTGAACCGCTGACTTCTCTGTGGGATTTTACTGCTGAAAATCCCAAAGTGCCCAAGGACAGTCTGATCCAGGCAGCACTGCCCAAATGTAATTATCACAATATCTCTGTTGATACAGATAAAAATGAGATTACATTAAAGACAGACGATACTGCAATCGAACTCGGTGCCATTGCCAAGGGTTATATCGCAGACCGCCTGAAGGATTATCTGGTTTCTCAGAATGTAAAAAGTGCGATCATCAATCTTGGCGGAAATGTTCTCTGTATTGGCGAAAAAACAGACAATTCTGCTTTTAAGATCGGGATCCAGAAACCATTTGCAGACCGAAGCGAAACTATTGCTGTTATGGACATCAGGGATAAGTCAGTGGTTTCCTCAGGAATTTATGAGAGATGCTTTGAACAGGATGGCACTTTGTATCATCACCTGCTCAATCCTAAAACCGGCTATCCTTATGATAACGGGCTGATTGCAGTTACCATTATTTCCGATCAGTCTGTGGATGGGGATGCGCTGAGCACGACCTGCTTTGCTCTTGGTCTGGAGGATGGCATGAAACTGGCCGAGTCTCTGGACGATGTACAGGCATTTTTCGTAACTTCTGATTATGAGATTCACTATACCAGAGATTTCCAGAAAAAAATCAAAGTTACGGAAACAGAATAAATCTGTCTCTGATGACTTAAATTGAAAAAACAGAAATATAAATCAACAATTATTAACTGGTGTTTTGACTTAATCAATAGATTTTAATTTTCAAGTCATACAATCCGCACTAATTTCTTGACCTAATTTGCTATTTATAAATTTCCAGTCAAATATTTTTGCCTGTTCGCTTGACTTAATTTGTTATTCTATAAAATCTCAGTCAACATACTGTTAATTATTTCATGACTTATATGAAACTTTTTTTGATTTAAGTCAATATTGTACATAGCTGACAAAAGTCCCCTGCTTATTGCTTTTCGCAACCTCCGCAGGGGACTTACCCTATTCAGTTAAACTTATCACTCAGCCTGACAGTTCTTCTGACGATTATTCATTTTTAGTCTGCTATATACTGATTGCATTCAAACACTTGCAATCCATATAGGATTTCACTGATTCAGTCAGAATCTCACTCCACATCAAATTTCTCCAGGCTTTCCAGTCTTGCTCTGTATTTGGAGTCATAGGCATCTGTAAACGAAGCCTCTTTCTTCATTTTTTCGAGAGCTGCTGCTGCTTTTTTAACTGTCTGGATAGTACCGGCACCTGCTACACAGCCGCCCGGACATGCCATTCCTTCCAAAAGATATCCATTATATTTACCAATCTTGGCCATCTGGAGCATCTTCTTACAGTTCTGCAGACCTTCTGCATTCATTACCTTTACTTCCCGATCAGGATCAATACGCTTCACCGCATGGACAACCGCTTCTGCCACACCACCGCTGACTGCGAAACCTCTTCCGTCAGCACTGGCATGAAACAGTGGTTCTCCTTCCGGAATATCTTTCCAGTCCACGCCTTTGGCATCAAACATTCCTGCTACTTCCTCGAAGGTCAGCACAAAATCCACATAGCTGCGGATACTCTTACGGCTGGCTTCCAGCTTCTTGGCTGCGCAGGGACCTACGAAAACGATCTTACATCCGGTTCCTTCTGCTTGATCAGTCTGGCAGTAAGAACCATGGGTGTCAGTGCCATGGAGATACATTTCGCCTGTTCCGGGAATAATTTCTTAGCCATCATAGACCAGGACGGACAACAGGATGTAGCCATAAACGGAAGTTTCTCAGGAACTTCCTCCAAAAAGTCCTTTGCCTCCTCCACTGTGCACAGATCTGCACCGACTGCAACCTCTCTTACATCTGTAAAGCCAAGTGCCTGAAATGCACCCCGTATCTTATTATTCTCCATACCTGGGAACTGACCTGCAATGGCAGGCGCCACGATTGCATACACCGGTGTTTCACTTTTTAATGCCATAACAGTCTGGAAAATCTGTCCTTTGTCTACAATAGCGCTGAACGGACAGCTCACCAGACACTGTCCGCAGGATACACATTTGTCCTGGTCAATCTCCGCTCTTCCATATTCGTCAGATCCAATGGCATTCATGCCGCAGGCCTTTGAACAGGGACGTTCCTGTTTGATGATTGCATTATACGGACAGGCTTCCAGACACTTTCCGCATTTGATGCAGGCATCTTCATCAATATGGGATCTGCCGCCTTCCATATGCACTGCTTTCTTTGGACAGACTTCCACACAGGGATGCTCCAGGCACCCCTGACAGCCCTCTGTGATCATTACCCTTTTTTCAGGGCAGGAATTACAGGCAAACTTGATCACATTGATAAGCGGCGGTTCATAATACTTTTCCTCAATAACGCTGGCCTCCACACCTTTGGAAATTGGCGCATGCTCTGTAACCTTTCTCAGTGACATCCCCATTGCAACGCGAAGTCTCTCACCAACTACCGCTCTTTCCAGAAAAATACTGTCACGATAAGTCGCAATTTCACCGGGTACAATCTTGTAGGGAAGCTCTTCCAGCATCTCCGGAGACTGGCCTTCATATGCCATCCTCGCAATTTCTGTAAAAATTTTGTGTCTGATTTCTGTTTTGGATGAATACAGTCCTCTCATTTTTTCCTCCTGATTTTCGATTCGGATAACTGTACGGCAATCCAATGCAGGAACACCGAACAATTTCCATTTATAATTTCATCACTGCTGCAATCAGCACACTCATTTTTCCTCCCGCTGAACTTTCAGCCACTTCACAGAGAAACGAAATTCCGCTCATTTCCGTTTCCTTATCTGCATATCATATCACCAAATGCTTCCAGGCTCAACACAACATCAAAATTTTCGCTGAATTGTCGCCCCCGAAGTTGCTGTTCATATGTTGTTATCCCCAGATTCCACTCATCTGTTCCTCCAGATGGTCCAGGATATAAGTATAAATATCTACGGACACACTGTCCGGATAGTGGGTTCCGTCTACGGTGGAAAATCCCTCAGATACCAGATGGGAATATACGTCTATGTAGGTAACTCCACTTAGGCTTGCCTGCATTGCCGCGTTAAAACTTTCAATCTCCGCATTACTGCAATAGGATCATTCTGCACCGGACCTACAGACACGAAATAAGTCTGCGCTCCTCTGTTCCCCCATTCAGCAGCTTTGGAATTAATATAACTGATGTAGTCATTGACATGATAAAGATCATTAACACCCATCAGGATAATAACCGCTGTATTGTCCTCAATCTGATCTTCTACCTGCGGCACTCCTGTAGATACCATCCAGTCATATCCCATAGAAGAAAGACAGGACCAAATGCTGTCATCGTTTACCGCATCCCTCAATCCCTCTGTTCTGGAATCTCCGATAAATACCAGTTTATCTGCGGAGATAGTGTCCGGATGGTCTGGCTTGCTTAAAGTTCCCTGGTCTGCCGGATTCTGTTTATCTGTCTCAGTTTCCTGCTCCGGTGTTGGAGTAGATGCAGGTATTGGTGTTGCTTCAGGCATTGGTGTTGCTTCAGGTTTTTGTGTCAGTGCCGATTTGGATTTCGGTGCCGGCGGACCTGCCACTTCTGCCCCATGGACATCTGAAAACATACAGACAGCTGCAATACATGCGGTTAATACGATTTGTCCGGTTCTATATTTTTTCGTAAATATCATTCCCTTCTGCAGTAATACTTACGTTACTTTTCACATATCTCAACTCCCTGGAGTGTGTTGCTGTGAACAGTAACATGCTTACATCCCAGGCAGCATATCCGGCCATGAGAGGATTTCTCCGGAGATAATTTCCTCATAATCCCCCTCAATGTCCTGGCTTCTGCCTGCTTCGAACACGTTTGTCTCCGCTCCCCAGACACGATCTTCATATTCCCATATATGGAATCTCAGACCGCGAAACATAAAGTCGATGCTTCCGCATCCGTTTTCCTCTGTATATTCATAATGAATTTTCTTTGTTTTTAACGCTTCCTGTACTTTTTCCAAACGCATAAAATACCTCCTGATTATCTGTACAGTACCCTCTGTAATATAATACAGATAACTTTCACTGTAAAAAAATGTTCTCGTGTACACCCATCAAAAGTCAAACAGATATTCGCAATCCGCTTCGCTACACAGCTCTACATATGCTCTTAATCCTGACGCCATTATACAAAACGAATTATATCATACTCTGCTGCATAATATGTAATCTGAATGCCACTTCACAATTGCCGTTACTGTTCACTCCGTTCACAGTAACTTAGCCAAAATTCATTCCAGATTGCCTGTGGCAATAGAATTTTGGCTTGTATGTCTCGGGATTTTGGCATATTTATGACAAAACACCTCGCGGGATAGTGGTGTGTGAACAGTAACCAATTGCCTATTCTACATTCTGATCGATATTCACTCATCTTTATTTCTGTCTTTTCTTCGTTGGTATCGCCAGGATGATAATCGTAGCAATTACAAACAAAATTCCAAGAAGCATCTCTTTTTTTGGTTTTGTTTACTTTCATTGTTCGTTTGCATATTTCTGTTATCTTTCCTGTCTGTATTATTATGGATTCTGAATATTTGAAAATAAGTATAATCCGCTGTAACAACACTTGTCAAGAAAACAAAATACCGCAGAGACTTTCTCTGTCTCTGCGGCGATTTATAGCCCTGTTATAATCAGATATAATTTCCATCATGTACACTCTGCACTGTAAATGCAGATTTCTTTTTCACGAAATCAATCGCATCTTTCACAGTGATTCCGTCAATCTGCCAGTTCGCATAGAAACCATCCAGAGTCTTTAATGTCTCGTCTTTTGCTGTATTTTCATCAAGAACAAGAAGTACGATCAGACCTGCTGCCTTAAGATGGCGGACAGTTTCTGCATAATTTTCACTCGCTGCCGGATGATACAGATAGGTATGTCTTCCAAGTACAGCCAGTCCCTTTTCTACCTGCTCTGCAAAATCAAGAGTGATTCCTTCTTTACCGATCGGGAATTCCACTACTACCGGTGTCTGACCTTTCAGTCCTGCGCGAACCTGCTCGTCCACCTTTCCGATCTGGGATTTATCCTGAGAAACAAAAGTTTTTCTCACAACACCACAGGCAGAGGTCATATTTGTGACACGATCTATCAGAATCAGCTCTCCCAGTGTTCTGTGCCTGTCAAATTCGTCTACAACAATCTTCTCTGAGAATTCCAGAGTACAGGAAGCAATCTCATTTTTCTTTAAAGTATATGCGTTTCTCTTCTCACCTGTGTTAACATCTACAGAATAATTGATCTTTGTAACCAGACCGGGGATCATCTTTGTACCGATTTTCACAAAGAAGTTCTTGCCGTCTGTAAGAGCATTGTCATCCATCCAGAGGATATCTGCTTCCACAGAATCTGTAAGAACTGCACCGGAATCAATGGTAAGTACACATCCGCGGGAAACATCTACTTCTCTGTCAAGCTGGATGGTAACAGGCTGTCCCTGTACAGCTTCCTGAACTTCTTTATCGCCAACAAGAATACTCTTTACATGAGCTTCTTCTTTACTGGGAAGAGTAGTCACAAGGTCGCCTGCCCTGATGACACCATTCTCAATCTGTCCCTGGAATCCGCGAAACTCATGGTTTGGTCTGCAGACTCTCTGTACAGGCATATAGAAGCCCTTCTCTGTATCTTCCTTAATGTCTACGGTTTCCAGATGGGAAAGAAGCGCCTCCCTTTATACCATGGCATATTGTCAGATTTGGTTGTAACGTTATCACCTTCTGTGGCAGATACCGGAATAATAGTTACATTGGCAAGTTTCAGTTCTTCTATCAGTGCTGCGATCTGATTCTCAATGTCGCGGAAACGTTTTTCATCATATTCAATAAGATCCATTTTGTTTACTGCAAATACAAAGTAACGGATTCCCATCAATGCGCAGATTCTTGCATGACGTCTTGTCTGTACCAGTACTCCCTGTGAAGCATCCACCAGGATAACTGCCAGATCTGCAAAGGACGCACCCACTGCCATGTTTCTTGTATATTCTTCATGTCCGGGTGTATCTGCAACAATGAAGCTTCTGTTATCTGTTGTAAAATAACGGTATGCAACATCAATGGTGATTCCCTGTTCACGCTCTGCCATCAGACCGTCCAGAAGAAGAGAATAATCAATGGCACCGCCTCTGCTTCCTACTTTGGAATCCAGCTCCAGAGCTTTCTCCTGATCTGCATAGAGAAGCTTTGCATCATAAAGAATATGTCCGATCAGAGTGGATTTTCCATCATCCACACTTCCGCATGTAATAAATTTCAATAATCCTTTCATTCTAGAAATACCCCTCTCTCTTTCTTCTCTCCATGCTGCCTGCTGCTTCGTGGTCGATCACCCTGCTGGTACGTTCAGAAGAAACAGCACTTAACGTCTCATCAATAATCTCATCCAGAGTATCTGCTTCAGATTCAATACCTCCAGTAAGCGGATAGCATCCAAGAGTACGGAATCTGACTTTTTTGTTTTCAATCTTTTCACCCGGACGGAGTTTTAATCTGTCATCATCCACCATAATGATATTTCCGTCTCTGTAGATGACCAGTCTTTCTTTTGCAAAATATAACGGTACAATTTCGATATTTTCACGCTGAATGTACTGCCAGATATCCTTTTCTGTCCAGTTGGAAATTGGGAATACTCGCATACTCTCTCCCTTCTGGATCTTAGTGTTATAAAGCTTCCACATCTCCGGTCTCTGGTTTTTCGGATCCCATGCCTGAGCTGAATTACGGAAAGAAAAGATTCTCTCTTTTGCTCTGGATTTCTCCTCGTCACGGCGGCCGCCTCCAAATGCCGCTGTAAATCCATATTTGATCAGAGCCTGTTTTAACGCCTGTGTTTTCATGATATCTGTATATGCAGAACCATTGTCAAATGGGTTGATTCCTGCCTTTACCCCCTCTTCATTGGTGTAAACCAGCATATCAATTCCGTTTTCCTTTGCGATTCTGTCGCGGAATTCGATCATCTCATGGAATTTCCATGTAGTATCAATGTGAAGAAAGGGAAAAGGCGGTTTCTCCGGGTAAAATGCCTTCATCGCCAGATGGAGCATAACGGAGCTGTCCTTTCCTATAGAATAGAGCATAACCGGCTTTTCACACTCGGCTGCTACTTCTCGCATAATATAAATCGCCTCTGCCTCAAGCGCATCAAGATGAGATAAGTTACTCATTGCATTATCCTCCTCTGTTTGTTTATACTCGGAATCTTTTCGTACTTGAGCAAATACACTAGAGCGTGTCTGAAAAATCATTCCCGCAATCTGCACGCCCCACTTTGCGGTATATTTTGTCCGAATTCGGTTGTCGTAGCCCGCTACGACGCCCTCATCCGAACAAAATCTCCCACAAATTGTGACGCACATCTTGCGTAAAGCATTTTTCAAACACACTCTAAAGACTCTGAGAATACATACTTATGTTTAATATTTATTAGCGTCTTTCTTATTAACCTGAATAGTGATCTTAGTGCCATCCGGCTTCTCCACTGTCCATGTGGAAATATCCGGTTTCTCTGATACAACCATACTTGCACCTCTGCCTCCCACATCAGCTCCAAGGAAAAAGCGGATGGCATCATGCCTGCATTCCTTAATACAGGAAGTACATCCCCAGCAATCTCTTACCTGACGGATAAAGGCTTTGTTCTCTTTATCCTTTTTGATCAGATTTCCGGGACAGGCTTCGATACATCTGCCGCATCCCGCACATTTACTTTTCTGAATCCGAATGCTCATCTCTCACCTGCTCCTTTCTCTGCTGTATTCAAACCTGTATTTTCCTTTGTGATCAGGTCACGATATAAGATCTTAATCTCGCCGTTTTCCATACGGGAGTTTACATATTTCATCCACTCTTCGCTCTGCTGCGGGTAGTCTGTATTCTCTCCGAAACTATGCCATCTGGTTTCCTTTCTGGCTGCCAGATGTGCGATCACTGCCTGGCACACGATCAGTCGTTCGCGAAGTTCATAAATCTGCATCAGTTCATAAGTATCTGTTGCTGCCAGAGTGTCAACTACTGGCAACAATGCTGCGATCTTTTCATCTGCCTTTGCAAGACTCATCCCGCTGTATCTGTAGTCTGTACTGATTCCTCCTGCGTACTGATCCATAATCTTCTGCATGGCTTCCTCAAGCTGCTCTGCATTCATCAAAGAACGGGAAGCATTCAAATGTGATTCGTATTCTGCCTTCTTAGCTATTGCAGTTTGAGACAGCTCCTGTTCTCCACCACACTCCAAAGCTTCTTCCTTATTTTCCGCTGCGATCCGGTCATCATCTTTACCATTCAGATATTCCAAAATTGCCTCTGCTGCGATCTCACCTTCTGCCAGTGCACCGGTTACATATTTCTGCGGACATCCTCCTGCCACGTCTCCGGCTGCGTATAAACCTTCAATAGTTGTAGCTCTGTTATTATCTACCCAGTAACCGCTGGCTGTATGTCCGCCTACAATATATGGCTCTGTGCCTCAATCTCTACATTCTCTTCGGATGGTCCTTTTCCGGCTTCCATCCATTTCAGAGTCTGGGACGGTGCCATATTCAGGTAAGCTTTGTAAAGGTCCTGCTCCTGTTCTTTGGAAATACCTTCCGTTCTAAGATAACATGGACCGTTTCCTTCTCTGTTCTCCATGACTGTACCGTAAACTCGCTGGGAAGTTGTCAGACCATATTTTGTTTCATAAATATCACCATGTGCATTGACCTGTCTGGCTCCAACGCCTGAGCAATAGTTCCTGTAGGAGCAATCGTGTCCTTACATCTCAATGCAATGAAACGCATCTCAAAGGTTGTCATCTCTGCACCGGAAAGAAGTCCCATTGCATATCCTGCACCTGTGTTAAACGGAGGATACCACATCTTATGTCTGGAAAATCCCGGATTATTCGGTCTGTAAAGTCCCGCTGCACCACCTGTGGCACAGAGAACTGCTTTCGCATCAATGTCATAGAAAATATCCTCATTAACGCTGAATCCAACTGCGCCTGTGACTTTTTTGTTTTCTGTTTTATAATCTGTAATATTTACATGATTGAGAACCGTAACATTCTCCTGTTCAGCTGCCGCCTTTGCAAGGATTGGCTTCATATTTTCGCCATTGATCTTGATGTTTCGGTTTCCTCTGGCAACATATTTTCCGTTTTCGTCCTTCAGGATGACCAGCCCCAGATCTTCCATCACCTTTGTCACATGATTCAATCTCTCTGACATGGTAAGAAGAAGGTCTTCTCTTACGATTCCATGGGCATCCTTTTTGGCATAATCCACATAATCCTGCGGCACTCTGCCTTCTGTAATATATGCGTTCAATGCATTCACACCCGCCGCCAGACATCCGCTTCGCTTAATATTCGCTTTCTCTGCGATCAGAACTTTTCTGCCGCTTTTTTTGCCGATCACATAGGCTGCAAAGCATCCTGCCGTACCGCCGCCGATGATCAGCACATCTGTCCTGATTCTCTCTGTTCTCATTCTCTCTTACCCTTTCCTCCATACCAGTGTGCCAGCAAGTTGATTTTCCGATCAGTCTTGCGTCTGAATTTCTTATTTCTTCATTGTCGTCAGTCGCCGCAGCCACTGCTGTCAGATAATTACAAAGTCATCCCTTACAGCCTCATTCTCGATCAGCTGTACACTGTCACCTCTCAGTGCAAAAATCCTGTAAAGAAATACATTCACAGTCTCACCTTCCCGGATATCTGCTTTCTCCAGGCTTCTTCTGGCAGTTACTGCGGAATTGTTGACTCTCACCTGAAGTTCCAGATTATCTCCCCGGAAGGAAACCCGTTCAACCACTCCCCGGGATACGGAAGTTTTGAACTTCTCCACCTCATCCAGTTTGGAGATTTTTACAAATTCCGGACGGACAATGATCTTGTCTGCTCCCTCTGCCTGAGCAAAAGTATGGAAATCATCTGCGTTTTTCAACACAGATGGATGTCCGAAGAAGGCAGCTGTAAAAGCAGTCTCCGGATTTCTGTAAACCCCTATAGGAGTTCCTTTCTGTTCAATCCGTCCTGCATTGGTGATAATAATCTCATCTGCTACTTCAATGGCTTCATCCTGATCATGAGTAACGAAAATACTGGTAATTCCCAGCTTCCCGATCATCTCCTTTAACCAGCTTCGCAGTTCCTGACGGATTTTGCATCAATGGCTGCAAAGGCTCATCCAGAAGCAGCACCTGGGGATTTGGAGCAAGGGCTCTGGCAAATGCCACCCTTTGCCTCTGACCGCCGGATAACTGGCTTGGATATCTTTTTTCCAGTCCTTCCAGTCCCACCAGTTTGATCAGTTCTCTGACTCTGGTATCAATTTTCTTCTTGTCTGCCTTCTGAACCTTCAGGCCAAATGCAACGTTGTCATAAACTGTCATATAGCGAAATAACGCATAATTCTGAAATACAAATCCAATCCCACGCTGACTGGCCGGAACATCATTTACCACTTTTCCATCAATAATAACTTCTCCGCTGTCCGGGGTTTCCAGACCTGCGATCATTCGAAGAATGGTAGTTTTTCCACTTCCGCTTGGTCCCAGCAGACCGATCAGCTTACCTTTCTCAATTCCGAAATTCACATTCCTTGATGCCTGGTAAGAACCATATGTCTTATTGATATTTTTTAACTCTACATACATATCAGGCTTCCTTCTTTCCTTTATATTCGATCAGGCTTCTGGCTACCAGAATGATAACCGCCATGATCACAAGCAGCGAAGATACGGCAAACGCCGGAACATACTGAAACTCATTAAACAAAATCTCTACATGAAGAGGAAGTGTATTGGTCTTTCCTCTTAAATGTCCGGAAAGTACAGATACCGCTCCAAACTCTCCCATTGCTCTTGCCGTACAGAGCACAACTCCGTACAGTAATGCCCATTTGATATGCGGGAATGTAATCTTCCAGAAAATGGTCCATCCACCTGCTCCCATCAGGGCTGCCGCTTCCTCCTCATCGCTTCCTTCTGCTTCCAGAACCGGGATCAGCTCTCTGGAAATAAAAGGAAAGGTTACAAATACAGTTGCAATAATGATTCCCGGTACAGAGAATACAACTTTAATCCCTAACTTCATGAGAAAAAAGTAAACAGGACTCTGTCGTCCAAAAATCAGAAGAAAGATCAGACCTGCAATAACAGGGGAAATAGTAACCGGAAGATCGATCAGGGTAGTGAGAAGCTTTTTACCCCTGAACTGAAACTTCGTCAATGCCCAGGCTGCAAAAACACCAAAAACAGTGTTAAAAACAACAGCAAAAATTGTTGCCTTCACTGTAAGAAGAAGTGCTTTGATGGTGTACTCATCTGTCACTGCAGCTGCATAGACCTTCCATCCGCTCCGCAATGCTTCTGTGATTACAGTGATCAGAGGAAGAAGGAGCATGACTGCCAGAAACAGAACACTGATCCCGACAAGCAGCCATTTTGTAATTTTCTCCGAAGTCTTTTCATTGTTGTCCATCAGGCATTTCCTCCTCTTAAAATTCTTGCATTTCTCTGCTGTATCATACTGTTAAGGAACAGAATGAAAAATGAAACTGCCAACATCACAAGTGCGACCGCCGTTGCACTGGAATAATCAAATTCCTGAAGCTCTGACATAATAACCAGCGGTGTGATTTCTGTATAATAGGGTTTATTTCCTGCGATAAATACAACGCTTCCATATTCACCCAGACATCTTCCGAACGCAAGTCCGGTCCCCGCAAAGATTGCGGGCTTCAGTTCCGGAAAAATAACCTTCCAGAAGATAGTTGTTTTCTTTGCTCCCAGCACTCCTGCTGCCTCGCTGTAAGAATTATCCATCTTTTCCAGAACCGGCTGTACACTTCGCACAACGAACGGTATTCCTACAAATATCATAGCCACTGTAATACCTATTCTTGTGTATGCGATCTTGATACCGAATCCTGCAAAAAAGCTGCCGACAATTCCCGAATCTGAGGTCAGGGATGTCAGTGCAATACCCGCTACCGCTGTGGGAAGAGCAAAGGGAAGTTCGATCATCCCATCCATAAGTCTCTTGCCCGGAAAATCATATTTCACAAGCACCCACGCAAGAATAGTTCCCATAATTCCATTTATTACTGCTGCTGCAAAAGCACATACAAAACTGGTATAAAAGGATGCCAACACTCTGGCCCTTGTGATGGTTTCGATAATATCTTTAAAACTCAGCTTCGCTGTGTAGACCACCAGACTTGCCAGGGGGATCAGAACTACCAGACTCAATATGGAAATGGTAATTCCCATGGAGAGCCCAAACCCTGGAATCACCGGTTTATTTCTTTTTTTCATAATCAATTACCACCTCTCCTGTCTCATATATTCTGTCTGTGCTTATGCTCTTGCTTCATCTTGTCTTCCTTTATCTCTCATAAATCTGATCGAAAATTCCGCCATCTGTGAAATGTTTCTCCTGCACTTTATCCCATCCGCCATAATCATTGATATTTGCCAGATTTATATTCAGATCAAACGTATCACTGTGCTTCTTCAGGATTTTCTCATTAGTGGGGCGGAAATAATTCTCTGCTGCGATCTCCTGTGCTTCGTCGGAATACAGATAATTTAAATACTCAGTTGCCACATCTCTTGTATCTCTGTAATCCACCACTTCATCTACCACTGCCACAGAAGGCTGTGCCAGAATACTTACGCTTGGAGTAACAATCTCATACTCATCCGGATAATCCCGCATGGATAGATAAGCTTCATTTTCCCACGCAACCAGCACATCTCCTTGTCCGTTCTCCACGAAAGAGGTCGTTGCACCTCTTGCGCCTGAGTCAAGAACCACCACATTCCGGTAAAGTTTCTTGATAAATTCCTTCATCTGCGCTTCATCGCCACCATACTTTTTATCTGCGTAAGCCCACGCTGCCATGTAGTTCCATCTGGCACCGCCGGAGGTTTTCGGATTTGGTGTTACTACTCCCACTCCTTTTTTCGTCAGATCGTCCCAGTCTTTGATATCCTTGGGATTTCCTTTCTTCACCAGAAATACGATAGTGGATGTATAAGGAGAACTGTCATTGTCAAATTTATCTTTCCATCCTGCCTTGATCAGCCCTGCGTTTTCAATAGACTCAATATCATATTCAAGTGCCAGGGTTACCACATCTGCATCCAGACCATTGGCTACCTCCAGTGCCTGTTTCCCTGAACCGCCATGGGACTGTATCACTTCCACATCATCCCCGGTCTTCTCCTTCCAGTGGTCTTCAAATATTTTATTATACTGTTCAAACATCTCTCTGGTAGGATCATAGGAAACATTAGTGATAGACACCGTTTTTCCAAAAGCCTGTACCGGCATCAATGCCAGTACAACTGCAAGACCAAAGGCAAATAATTTTCTGATCATGTTTCATCTCCTTTAAGGTACCAGTAGTTTTTTGCATTCTCTACTTTTCATAGTTATTCGATATGTTTTATATGATATTACAAGAAATGACAGAATTTGTCAATAGTGTATTAAAATAAGTACAATTTACGTTGTGTAGATGTTACTGTTCACACATCACTATCCCGCGAGGTGTTTTGGCATGAATATGCCAAAATCCCGAGACATACAAGCCAAAATTTCATTGCCGCAGGCAATCTGGAATGAATTTTGGCTACGTTACTGAGAACGGAGTGAACAGTAACGTATAGATAAGAACACAAAAAAAGCAGCATCCTGAAATACAGAATGCTGCAGTCAAAATTACATATTTTTTATTCGGCAGAAGCTGCTGCCTTTTCTTTCTCCGGAAAAGCTTTCCGAAAATAAATCTTACGAATGGTCCGGCATAAAAGATCTGCCAGAAGAATGCCATCGGAAAGTTCATTGCTGTTGTCTGGAGCCATGTGGGAATGATCTGACTTGCCGGTGCATGTTTGATCAGCACAGTTGCCGCAAAGCTCATACATGGACACATAAATGCAACGGATACTGCTGAGATTGCAAGTACAAGGTGGAACGGATTATCTCTTCTCATATCCACAATACCAAATGCAATCTTCTTTGCAAGACCACCGATGATAAAGAAATCAAGAATAAATGCAATCGGTCCCATGAATGTTAATTCATGAAAGGCTAACAGAAATGTCTCATTTGTCATTGTCCCTGTATTCAGCACAATGTTGTAGCAGATCATGGCATAAACCATTACAAACACCATGATAATCGTAAAAATAACTTCCTGAAACTTGTTTTTAGGCATAAAAATCCTCCTTAGATAGTATGAATAACATCAATTAGAGATTTGTGTTGTTCATAACCATCCAGGAGGATGTACCGTTTCCAATAATACCAAATATCTGTTTCTTAAATTTACCGTTGATTATTATATGGATTCTGGATGCAAAAGTCAAGATTTTTTTATAAATATGGTACCCCCGGGGTCTCCGGATAGCTGCCCATTGCGATCAGAAGTTCCAGACCGATCTGTCTTGCATTCAGTACCGCTGTTTTCGCAGCACTGGCATCACCGGCAACTGCCAGAATCACTTCATTGGAATGACTGGTTCCCTTATCAGGTGTCATATATTTTGCAATAGAAAGAGAGGCAGACTTCATCGCTGTATCTGCCATTACCAGTCCGATTGCAGCAGGAGAGCCAGCCATAAATCCGAATGCTTCTCCCATTGGTACTCCGAAAGCCTTATTCAGTACCTGTCCTGCACTGGCTGAATAGGCAAACTCCAGATGACCGCTTTCACTGATATATACCTCTCCTGCATTTTTATTGGTAAGCTCCAGTGCCATGGATATGGCATGGCGCACATCTGAGACATCAGTTCCTCCAAGAACAATATAATTACCGTGGCCACCCCATCCCTTGGTATCCCTCGGCAGTTCTATGGAAAGAACCTCTGTGTTGGTTGCTTTTACTGCATCATCAAGAGCAGTCAGCTGCCCTGCTGCCCCTGTACGGGAACTGAATAATCCCAGACAATGATACTTCGTTCCTATGTTCATCTCCTTGAGCAAAGTATCATCAATCCCTGAAATCACAAGCCCAATCGTATCCAGAACTGCGGTCCCTACAAATTCACTGCGCGTACAGTGTGTGCTGATATTTTTTATATCTATCATTTGTTACGCCCTCCTGTATATATTACCCCATAATACCAGATTTTATATGTTTAGCTTATCATGCCCTGACAGGATAGGCAACAGAAATATACTATGGTAATCAATGTGACGAGAACACAAAAACGACAAAAATCCCCAACTCCCGCAGACCAATTCTGCGGAGCCGGGGATTTTATGTAGGTATGAACATAATACACGAATACGCCAGTTATATAATCGATATTATACAATTAATTACTTCACGATCATACCAGTCTTCCTGTCACTGAAGATTGCTACCTCGATCAGGAAGATGATACCAAGGATCAGCTGCTGTAACTGTGTCGGCATCATCAGCATTACCAGACCACTGGAAAGTACTTTATATGTCATAACACCAAGAATGATGTTATAGAATCTTACTTTAGCACCGCCGTTTACAGGCATTCCGCCAAGTACCAGAGCGATCATGATCTGTGTTTCCAGCTGGTTACCTGCTGTAGATGTAACGGAACCTACTTTGATAGCATTTACAAATGCTGCAAGTCCTGTGATACATCCTGCTGCCACGAATACAAGGATCTTTGTAGTCTCTACACGGATACCTGCGAATCTTGCTGCTGTTTCACCTGCACCGATTGCTTTCAGTCTGGAGCCCAGACCTGTGTAAGTAAATACAAGATATGCCACTACGAAGATGATCACTGTGAAAGTAAGCATAAATGGCAGTGTGTTGTATTTGGAAATATCACTTACTGCGTAAACAGGTGAGTTAGTTGTTGCATATGCACAAACTCCACGGAACAGATACATGGTACAGATTGTAACAATGAAGCTTGTGATTTTTCTCTTAACATTGAAGTAACCATTGATCAGTCCGATCAGTCCGCCTGTTACCACACCACCCAGCGCTGCCAGAACCATGTTGTAATGGGAAAGGTAGCAGACTACGATGGAAGCAACACCAAGCATGGAGCCCTGGGAGAAATCCAGACCACCCATTGTCATGACCATGAACACGCCGATGGATGAGATCAGCAGCATGTATGACTGGCTCAGAAGCAGTGATATATTTTTCGGCTGAAACAGTCTGCCGTCTGTGAGGATTGCAAATAATACACAGATGATCACGAATCCTGCTATAGGAAGGATCGTACGCACAATGGGACGTTCCAGAAATGGTACTTGCTCAGTTGATTTTTTTGTTGTACTCATTTTTTTACCCCCTTAAATCATATTGTCAATCAGATCTGTGTCTTTCAGATCCGGAGAGCGAAGGAATTCACCATTGATCTTACCGTCCTTCATGATCAGGATACGGTCTGCCATACCCAGAAGCTCCATGATTTCCTCAGAGATCATAATAATGGATTTTCCTCTTTTTCTCATATCGTCCATCATGGCGTAGATATCAGCTTTAACTTTGACATCAATACCACGTGTAGGGGAGTCAAGGATGATCAGGTCGGAGTCCTTACCAACCCAGCGTGCAAGAACGACTTTCTGTTTGTTACCGCCGGAAAGAGCGGATACAAACTGGTCAACGCCTGTCATTTTTGTACTCATCTGTTTTGCAAATTTATTGGCAAATTCATTCATTGTCTTTGCACGAAGGAATCCATGAGTCTTCAGATCCTCCAGAGATGGAAGACAGATGTTATCGCCAATTGTATCATTGATGACCAGAGATTCATTGTCTCTGTCTTTGGAAGCATAGGCAATACTGTGTTTGATGGCATCCGGAATGGAATTGATCGGTGTGCCGTCTCCCAGAGTTACACTTCCCTGGCGGAAATAGGAAGCTCCGAAGAGTGCCTTTCCAACCTCATGCATACCGCATTCGGAAAGTCCTCCGATACCAAGGATCTCACCTTTGTGAAGATCAAGGTTCAGGTTCTCGATCTGCCCTTTTACTGTCACGTTCTTTGCAGAAAGAACAACTTCGTCAGATACTTTTTCACCGTAGTCTGTACGATAGTAGCTGTCACCAATCTCACGACCTACCATTAAGGCTTTCAGTCTGTCAGGTGTAGCTTCCTCTTTTGTAATAGAACCAATCTTCACACCATCTCGAAGTACGCTGATATTATCAGACTGCTCGATAACCTCCTCAAGGTCATGGGAAATAAAGATTACGCAGTTTCCTGTGTCACGAACCTTGTGCATTACCTTGAAAAGCTCTTCACGACCTTTCTGTCCAAGTGCTGTTGTTGTCTCGTCTACAACCAGAACCTTCGGATTAAAGTAGGTGGATTTTACAATCTCTACCAACTTACGATCCTCAAAGTTGTAATCATCGATTACTTTAGTTGCATCAATATAGTTGAATCCATAGCTGTCCAGATATTCCTGGGCTTTCTTGTTCATTGCTGCGGTATTTTTGATACCACATTTAGTAAACTGATCCTCGTTTCCAAGGAAAATATTCTCTGCTACAGTCAGTCCGGAAAGTGTTCCGATCTCCTGTACGATAATGGCTACACCCTGATGGTTGGCTTCAACCTGGTTGGTTGCGGTGATCTCTTTTCCTTCAAGATAAACTTGCCGGAATCTTTCTGATAAATACCTGTCAGGCAGGATGTTAATGTAGATTTACCGGAACCGTTTTCACCGATCAGTGCGTGGATCTCACCTTTATTAAAGGTAAAGGAAACGTTGTCCAGGGCGTGTGTGATGCCAAAATGTTTATCAATATTTTCTGCTCTTAATAATATTTCACCCATAATCGTTCTCCTTATTTTACTACAAGACCTTTAACCGGTTTAGTTGTCAGTGCAACGATAACCAGCAGAGCAACACCTGTTACTACGTTCTGGATCGTAGTCGGAGCTCCCAGTGCAACGAAACCGTTGAACATAAGCTGAATGATCATTTCACCGATCACGATAGCGATAACCGGATGGCCATATTTCTTAAATGCCAGTCCAAAGAATGTTCCCATCAGAGGAGTAAAGTTACGGCTCATAGAGGAAAGGTTGGAAGCTGATGTCATGGAAGTACCAAAACTGATTGTCAGGATTGCCTGAAGTCCGAAGAAAAATCCTGCAAGAGTAAATGCTACGATCTTATATTTCGGAACATTTACACCCATGTTCTTGGCTACAACTTCGTTACTTCCGATGGCGTAAGTATAAGTACCGATTTTTGTATATTTCAAAATGAATGCGCAAAGCAGATATGCGATCAGTGCCAGGATCAGGTTGACTGGATAATCACCAAATGCTCTGTAGTCTGCTGAAAGTATTACGTTCTTTCCGTTTGTGGCGTATACACTGAAGGCTCATAGATCAGGGACAGCGCACATGTAACGATCAGAGAAGAGATATGTAATTTAATATAAACAATACCATTGATGAGACCAATGATCGTACCACAGATCAGCGGTGCAATGATAAGACCGGCATAACCGAATTTCTCACTTGCATTGCAGGCGATAATGGATGAAAGTACGATATTGGCACCAACGCTCATATCGAAAGGTCCCATTACGCAGATAAAGTAGAGGCCGCATCCGCCAACTGCGTAAATTAATGCTGATTTCATGTAGGTGGCCAGTTTCTCCGGGGAACCGAAAGTAGTCGGTGCAAGTACTTTAAATACTGCCCAGAAAACTACAAGCATAAGAACCAGAAGGCCGATTCCATAATACTGGCTTTGTTTGAGTTTTTTCATAACCATTCTCCTTATCCAATTCTTCGCCCGCCAAAAGCAGGAGTCAGACGCTTCCTCAGGGTTTGGCCTTTTGCTTCGAGCGGGCACTGACAATTACCTCTTAAAAGTTTCTCCACTGCCCTTTGGAGAAAAGGCAGTGGAGCATAAGTTCATCATATTAGTTGCTGTGACGGGAAATAACATCCTCAATAGAAAGTGATGTAGCTGCTTTGTTCAGATCATCAAAGCTGTATCCTGCTAATTCCACAAGCTCTTCATCTGTGTATGGATCGTCATCTACAAAGTATTTCTTGTAGTTTTCATAGTCTTCGGAAGAAGATACATACAGGTATGGGAACTGGATTTCGTATCCGAAGGATCCTTCATCTTTTACATAGTTGCCTTTGATTGCGTTATATGTGATAAGGAATGCATATAACGGGTCGCAGAAGTGTCCGCCTGATTCAGCAAACATTCCGCCTGATTCAAGCTGCTCGCCAAGGTCATCAAGGAAGTCTGTGGAAACAACGTCAATCTTTCCTGTAAGTCCTTCGTTTGCCAGAGCACCGATGGAACCAACAAGCGGGTCACCGCCGCCACCTGCAACGATCAGAGCGTCCATATCAGGGTTGGAATTGTAAAGGGAAAGAGCTGCTGCTGCACCTTCTTCAGAAGATGTGTTAGCATATACAGGCTCTGTGATTGTTGCCTGATCATCAGGATTAGCTTCGTTCCATTCGTCAACTGCCTGTTTGTAACCTGTCCATCTCTGCTGGAATGTAGCATCACCAACTGTCCATGCCTCAAGTCCGATGTTTCTGTCACCGTTCTCAAGAAGCAGGTTAACCAGTGTATATCCGTTTGTTACTTCGTCTTCATGAACTGCACCAAGATAATACTGTGAGTTGCATGCTGTCTGATATACTTCAGGGCTGTTCTCTTCGGAGATGATACGATAGAACTGTGTAAGGTAAACCTGATTTGCATCACATGTCTGGATGGCAGATGTCATTTCGGAGTCTGCAGAGTTACAGATTACGATACCGTTACATCCTGCTGCGCAAAGCTGTTCAACAGAAGCTGTAACCTGCTCAGATACGTGGCCCTGGTCAACATACATTACATTAACACCAAGAGCATCTGCTGCTTTGTCAATGATTTTTTTACTCTGGCTTCCAAGTACGTCTGTAGAGCTCCAGATTGATACGCCGATTGTGATGTCGTCATCGGCTGCCTGTGCTGTAACTGCACCAGCCGGTAAAGAACCAACCATTGCTGCTGTTGCTGCGATAGCGACTGCTTTTCTCATTCTTTTTTTCATGTTGTAAAACCCTCCTTGAAAAATTTTGGTTTCTTATTTTTTTGAACGGAAGTTTTTCCGGGCTTTCCGTTCCTCTGTGATTATATTAAACCATACTTTGCCTTTGGTCAGTTAGGACATATTTGGAAAATTTTGTTGCACATTTTTGACCAGTTTATATATAAAACTTGGACAAAATATGAACAAGTTGAGCAAAATGCCAGTAACTTGTATGTTTTCTCTATTGATTAGTTGTATATCTTCCAAAAAAGCCCTCTGTATCCGTTCGATTCGATAAGAACCGCTATACAGAGGACTTCCACTTCCGTTACTGTTTACCCAATTCTATCTGAGTTTCTTCCATACAATAGCAATCCTCTAAAATAATGCATTTAAGAGGCTTGCTATAATTATTATAATTGTGCCAGATTATTCCGATACTCTCTTGGACTGCATCCCATTTTTTTCCTGAATACCCTGCTAAAATAATTATAATCATCATATCCTACCAGGAACGAAATCGTCTCCAGCTTCTTATCCGGATCTTTCATAAGCTCTGCTGCCTTCTCCATCCTGATTCTGGTGAGGAAGGCAATGATTGTTTCACCATATTTCTGGCTGAAGCTTCTGGACAGATAGCTGGCATCCATATGATATTCTTCTGCCAGAGCAGTAAGTGTAATATTCTCATAATAAGAGCGTTCCATATATTTATGGATCTGCTCTACCTGCTGCATGATAGAACCTGATCCGGAATCTGTGTCATTATCCTCTCCGCTTTCCCATAAGCTATCCAGAAGAATATTTAAAGAGGCAGACAGTGATGATGCATTGAGACATTTCATATAATAATCAATATTGTCCATAGCCTCCTCTGCCTGCGCAGTAAGCTCTGGGCATTTCTCCTGTACATAGCGGTACAGGATTCCTGTGATCCTTCCCGTGTACTGCTTCACATCCAGATAAGTCCAGTCACCATTATCACAGTGTTTAAAATCACAGGTTTTAAAAATCAACTTCTCTGTCTTTGCTTTCTGTCCTGTTGACAACAGATGATATAATTCCGTCTCCATATGAGCAGGCACTGATTTTCCCATCATCTGAATCTCACTGCTTCTCTGTTCCTCTCCTGATTTCTCTTCCGGGCACGATAGTATGCAATGCTGTCTGGTAAATGGTCTGGTAACCAGAGCAGATATCAGTTCTCTGTAAACTGTACCGATATCATCCAGGGAACTTGTCTGTTCATGGATCACAACAGAAACCGGACCGTATTCTTTCAGCGGAAATTCCTTCAGGATATTCTCCGCCAGTGTTTTGAGTTCCTTCGCATCTGCAGTCTCTACAATCAGAAACTCACTCATCTTGTTACTGTTGTTAAAAATGATCACATTTTCCTTCGAGCCTGTCAGTTCTTTTAATTTAGACTTAATACTCCAGGACATCTGCAGATTATCATGTTCAAACTGCTCTGCAATTTCTGTAATATTATAGAATTTCACCATCAGTGTGGCTACTTCTGAAAATGTATTTGTGCTGGACACATGGGTCTGGGATGCTGACTGCCCGTACAGTTTTCCTGAAAGTAGAGCTGAATATTCGCTGTCTTCCAGAAAGGATGACAATTTATGTTTTTGGATTCTGCTGGTTTCATCCTGTCTTTTTGCGTTTTCTCTTTCTTCCAGCAGTCCCAGTGCCTTGGTAAGCACCTTTACCATCTCTTCTTTTCCCACAGGCTTCAGAAGATAATCCAGACCGCCGGAAACAAAGACACCCTTTACCTTATCAAAGTCATCATAGCCACTGATGGCAATGGTAATGATTTCAGGGTATTCATTCTGCAAACGCTGCAGCAATTCCAGACCGCTCAGAAATGGCATATTAATATCTGTGAGAATAATATCCGGTTTTTCTTCGGCAATCCTCTCCATAACCTCTTCCCCGTCACATGCAGGCTCCAGAAATTCCAGGGAATACTCCTCCCATGGTATCAGATTCCGGATATTTTCCCTGCTCCAGAATTCATCATCTGCAGCAAGAACCTTATATTTCATATTTTTCATTGTCTCTCTCCTTGCTCATTTTTGAACATTTTCGTAACTATTCAGTAGTCTACTATCCCGCGAGGTGTTTTGGCACGTAAGTACCAAAATCCCGAGACATACAAGCCAAAATGCCATCACCGCAGGTGATTTTTAATGCATTTTGCTCGTAACTGTGAAGGTACTGAACAGTTACACATTTTCCATATCACCGGAATTCTCCGTAGAAACAGCCGGGACTGTGATCGTCACAGTTGTCCCCTCGCCTGCTGTACTTTCAATATGCAGTCCGTATTTCTCTCCGAAAAGCCTCTTCAGACGCGCATTAACATTCAGGATTCCAATGGAAATGCCGGATTCCACACGTTTCATATCATTCTGATCCAGCAGACGGTTCATAGATTCCGCATCCATTCCCGCACCATTATCCTGAATTGTGATCACCAGATTCTCATTCACATGTTCTGAACGGATCAGAAGCTTTTTGTCCTTACGGCGGACGTTTCTGAGACCATGTGTAAGTGCATTCTCCACAACCGGCTGGATGCAGATACGCGGCATCTGGTCTGCCAGTGTATCGCTGTCAATCTGATAATCGTAAGCTATCGTTGAGCCATTTCTCACATCCATAACATAGAGATAATTTCTCACATGCGCCATCTCATTCTGCACAGTGGAAAGCTCATCTGTCATATTCAGACTGTAGCGGAAAATTGCAGACAGTGAATGACACATACCGCTTACCATCGGACAGTTCTGAGCATTGGCAATCCCGCTCATGGTATCCAGTGTATTATAGAGGAAATGGGGATTGATCTGTGCCTGCAGCATTTTGTATTCCGTACGCTCTACCAGCATTTTATGCTGCAGTTCTTCCTGCGCCATGACCTGCATACGGTCAAGCATTTCATTAAATTCCGTACCCAGCGTAGTCAGCTCCTGGGACCATCCTACGGGCTGCACCCGAAGCTGGGTTTCTCCGTCCTTGATCCGCGTGATAGTGCTGCTCATCTCTTCTACAGGCTTTGTCATCCACTGAGACACAAACAATACGATCACCATAATTGCAAAGATCATGGCTCCCATTATAATAAGAAGTGTTCGGATCAGTGTCTTCTGCGTTGCAGTGAGAAGAGACTGTGAGACAAGCACAAATGCCTCCAGATTATAATTCTCCTGAGACACCTGGATCAGATAATTCCCATCATACTCCTGTTCCAGTTCACCGGATTTATAATGACTTTGTACAACCTTTGCAAGCTGTTTCTGGATTCTGCACTGACTCTCTGAAGCCTCCCCGGTCATTGCGATCACCCGGTCATTTAACGGCTGCAGCCACAGACATACCTGCTCTACATCTACATATTTAGCCATAATAGAAGTAAGTGCCGCACTGTTAATATCACAGACCAGATACCCCAGGGCATTCCTGTCTGCATCATAATTATGCAGTTTCAGCACAAATCGCACAATATCTTTCTTTGCAGCAGAATTGTGATATCCGGAAATCATCAGATCTGTACGTTTTCCATGCACATAATCATAAACCCGGTCTGAATTATCATCGTACTCTGCCTTGTAAATATCTTTGGGATATGTAACTGAATTGTAGCGGTAGCTGCTGATCAGATGATCCTTTGTATCATAAAGATACATGGCAAGAAGCTGATCCTCTTTTGTAAAACGCTTCCTTGCAAAATACCAGCTTCTCCAGTAATAATCCTTCATGTCTGTATCTTTTTCCGCAGCTTCACGCATAGCTGCGATAAGATCCTGCTCACTGTAGATCGTAAGCATTTCCCCTCGTATTGTGTGGATAAAATTAGACAGATCTGTCTGCATTTTATTCAGAGAAATCTCATGATCTGAAATGCTCTCTGCCCTAATCTGTCTGCGCAGAGACTGATGAAACAGAAATGTCTGCAGAAGAAGTGCGAACACTACACTTGCAATGCACAGAACAAGCAGTGCCCTCCGCATTGTCCACCTTTTTTTCATTATTCCTTCCCCCTCATGTCAAGCGGATAAAAATCATCCGCTTTGTTATGCGCTCTACATCGAATAACTGCTCCGCAGTTTATTCGGTTAGATACCTGATAATTCTGTAGCAATTCCTGTAAATTTCACATTCTGATAAACAGATACAAAATGCATTATCTACAAAAAATCACCATATATCCTTATCATAATTATACATTATCACAATTATAATACAGGAATTTTGCATTGAAAAGCAAAACAAGGAAACTTCCATCAAAAAAACAGCAGTAAAGTGTATGCCAATCCAATCCACCTTACTGCTGCCTGTTTTTCCTGATAACATCTAACTCAATATTTGTCAAACAGATATTCACAATCCGCTTCGCTGGCTGCTCATAATTTTATGTTCAGTAACACCCTTTGCGGCATATTTACTTTTCAATATGTACTGCACCGACTGCGCGGATATTCATCGGATATACGTTCTCTTTTCCTGCAAATTCAGAAATATAGGAAACATAGTTCTCTGTCTCTTCCTCCGGTACCACACACATGATAACACCTGCAAATCCGCCTCCATGGATACGGCAGATACCTTTGCCCAGTTTCTCAAGGAAGAGATCTGTAAGAGCAAGCGCAACAGAAATCTTCTGCTCTGTATATGCTTTGATCGGATAGCAGTTCTGAAGTAATTCCCAGGAAGATTTTCCGGATTCACTGAGAAGCTTCAGTACAGTCTCACCGTCTTTCTCTTCAACTGCTTTTGCAGCTCTCTCTACACGTTCGTTCTCTTTGAAGAAATGAATCGCTCTTAAGATTGCTCTGTCATTATCGATCTTATCCATATTTGCAAGCACTTTGTCAAGAGTTGTCTCACAGAGAAGCTCTGCTCCTGCTGCCTTGGCTGCTTCTTTCATTTCCATAGGGATCTCAGAGTATTCTTCACTTAAATCAGCATGACCTTTTCCTGTATTAACGATTACAAGATGATGATCATAATCATGGAAAGAGAAGTTACTTTCTCATATTTAGGATTCTCTCTGTCTGAGAAGTCCAGAAGGATCGGTCCGCCAACTGCACATGCAAGCTGATCCATTAATCCGGAAGCCTTCAGCCAGTATACGTTCTCAGCATACTGTCCTGCTTTTGCATAGTTGATATATGTCATTGCACCATTATTAAAGAAATAATTGATGATGGAACATACCAGCATTTCGAAAGATGCAGAAGAGCTTACACCTGCTGCGCGGATTACATTTGTGGTCACATAAGCATCAAAACCGGCTACTTTAAAACCGAATTTCTGAATAGCTTCCACCATACCTGCTACCAGAGATACGGTTCCCTGAGCCTTCGGTACGCTGGCAAGATCATTGATGTCTACGACAACTTCCTTGTCATATCCTTCACTGGTGATACGGATAACACTGCTGTTGTTCGGGTAAGCTGCACCGATGGTATCCATATCAATACTGCCTGCAATCACACGGCCGCCATTATGATCTGTATGGTTTCCGATGATCTCTGTTCTTCCCGGTGCTGTAAAAAATTCTGCTATATCATGATGGTAAATTTCTGCGAAATGATCAGCTACAGCCTGAAAACGTGCTGCTGATTTCTCTGCTTCGCCGTAAATACGTGTCAATTCATTTTTATTTGGAATATTCATTGTAAAAATCCTCCGTTCATTTTTCCGGTCTGACCGCTGATACATAGTTTTATGAGTACTATGTACTGACAATTTTCACGGTTTACAGTGGCAGTGCAGGTGTGAAAACCAGCGGCAGACGGGAATATGTGTATGAAAGTTTGGGAGCAGCCTTATCAGCTACACTCTTGAATTAAAGTATACCCTGCTGTGTTATAAAATTCCTTGATAATCTAAGGGGAAAATAGTAAAATCTTGCGTTTATATCTATATAAGTGTACAATATATTATATAAGTCATCAACAGCAATTTCGCATAACGTTCTTTCTCTGATGCAGCAGGTTGTCTGCAATATTTTCCGGAATTGCTATAAGATAGGATAATTAAAAATCATCATATATTCTCAATGGAGGGAATTAACAGTTAAATATAAATTATAAAATCATATAAGTATATGTTGAGTGTTATAAGATATTAGAGTAGAATATTATTGAAAGGAGTTGATACTTTGAGTAAATATTATTCTATACATGAATTTTCAAAAATTATAGGCGTATCTGCCAGACATTACGAAATTGGGATGCCAATGGAAAACTTCATCCGCATCATACTACAGTAAGTGGCTATAGATATTATTCTGATGAGCAACTCAACCATGTGATAAATGTAAAGCCTAAAAAACGCATT
>ENA-OQBJ01000036-OQBJ01000036.1-human-gut-metagenome-genome-assembly--contig:-NODE-36-length-59542-cov-2.862307_pt1 | contig 59542 bp, 70 predicted proteins | sample MGYA00242743_ERZ504545 | MGnify/ENA primary metagenome ERZ504545 (study PRJEB26092, sample SAMD00036252) | human gut metagenome | host: Homo sapiens | study: EMG produced TPA metagenomics assembly of... | reverse complement strand
TGCACGAAGCTGTAACCGGAGAAGTAGATCTGATCTGTAAACAGGATGGTGTGATCGCAGGACTTCAGATATTTCAGAGAGTCTTCGAATTATTAGATAAAGATACAAAAGTAGAATTTTTCTGCAAAGATGGCGATGAAGTAAAGAATGGACAGTTAATGGGGAAAGTAACCGGAGATATCCGTGTACTCCTTTCCGGAGAAAGAGTTGCGCTGAATTATCTGCAGAGAATGAGTGGAATCGCAAGTTATACACATTCCGTAGCATCGCTTCTGGAGGGAAGTAAGACAAAACTTCTGGATACCAGAAAGACGACTCCGAATATGAGAATTTTTGAAAAATATGCAGTCAGAGTGGGTGGCGGATACAATCACCGTTATAATCTGTCTGATGGAGTGTTGCTGAAAGACAATCACATCGGTGCAGCAGGAAGCGTGACAAAAGCTGTTCAGATGGCAAAAGAATATGCACCATTTGTACGTAAGATCGAGGTAGAAGTTGAAAATCTGGATATGGTGAAAGAAGCGGTAGAAGCAGGGGCAGACATTATCATGCTCGATAATATGTCCACGGAAGAGATGCAGGAAGCAATCCGCATCATTGACGGACGTGCCGAGACCGAGTGTTCCGGTAATGTAACGAAAGAGAATATCAGCAGACTGACTTCTCTCGGCGTAGATTATATTTCCAGCGGAGCACTGACACATTCCGCACCGATTTTAGATATTTCCTTAAAGCACCTTCATGCGGTATAATAGATGTAATTACCGTGTGTGGAGAAAAATACATGGATAAATAGATCATTTGGGAAAATAACATGGGAGGTGGCAACAGGAAATGCATGGATCTGAAAGAAGAGAACAGATAATCAGACAGATTCAGGAAAGCAAAGCTCCGGTATCCGGAACAAAGCTTGCTTCTCTTTATAGTGTCAGCCGTCAGGTGATCGTGCAGGATATCGCACTGATCCGCTCAGCAGGATATGAGATCATATCTACAAACCGCGGCTATATATTGAACCAGCCAAAGACGGTGTGTCGGATATTTAAAGTACAGCACACAGATGAACAGCTGGAAGAAGAGCTGAATACGATCGTTGACCTGGGAGGATGTGTAGACAATGTCATGATCCATCACAGAGTCTATGGAAAGATGGAGGCGGAACTGGCCTTAAGTTCCCGGAGAAAGGTCGGAGCATTTATGGAAGATATCCGAAGTGGCAAGTCCAGTCCGCTTAAGAACATCACATCCAACTATCATTATCATAAGGTCAGTGCCGACAGCGAAGAGACGCTGGATCTGATCGAGCAGGAGCTGAGGGAAAAAGGATTTCTGGTAGAGGAAAGGCGACAGGCAGTATAAAAATTGACAGAATAATTGAATGAAATATATGGTATTTTCTGACGGAAACAGGTATAATAGGGACAAAGAAATCGTGATACTTTCATCCGAAGGAGGGATACCTATGACGACACATAAGATCATAACAATAGGCAGACAGTTTGGAAGCGGCGGCCATGAGATTGGCAACCTTCTTGCAACAAGACTGGATATTCCGTTATATGATAACAATCTGGTCAGAATGGCAGCGGAGAAGATGGATATCAGAGAAGAGACTGCAAAGGCGATTGATGAGACGTCTCTTAACAGTTTTGTATCCAGTTATCTGATCACACCGATGGGATATTCTTCCTATATTAATTCGGAAGAATATGTACAGCCGTTATCTGAACAGATGTATGAATTACAGACGGAAATTATCAAAAAGCTTGCAGAACGCGGACCATGTGTAATCGTTGGAAGATGTGCGGACTATATCTTGAAGGATAATCCGAACTGTATCAATGTATTTATCTGTGCTGACAGGGCTGATCGTATCAAACGTATTGCAGAAAGATACGATGTGTCTGAGAAGAAGGACTCTGACCGCATTAAACGATGGAACAGAGAACGGTAAATACTATTGACGAAACCCATACGGGGCAGGAATGGGGAAGCATCAGTTCTCATGAGATATTGTTGAATGCAAGCCTTCTTGGAATTGAAGGGACCGTAGATATACTGGAGGGAATCTATAAAAGATAACTGACAATGAATATAATCTAATAATGTATAAAACAGAAATGAGCAGTGTACGCTGCTCATTTCTTGTGTGTTGTGATGTATTTGATTATGATTCGAATCCCAGTACGGTTTCACTGTTCTGAATATCTGAGTATAACTTCAAATGCATGCCTTCCGTATGGCATACTTTTACAATGTCTTCATACTCTTTACAATCCGGCAGTATTTCCGTGAGAATGTTAGGCATATCGTAAAAAACAGTACGATTAAAAATCCGTGTCTTTGGAGTGTCAAATAACGCGGTGTAAAAAATCTCTGCCTCTACCAGATCCTGGAACATATGGCTTCCGTAAGAAAGCTCCGGCATGTATCCAACTTCACTGTCCGACATTTCGCAGATTGCACAGAAGTGATTGATCGCGGCAAAGCTTACAGGAACCCCAAGTTCCGGTGAGGAAGTTCCGATACGTCCAGGTACGAACAAAAGCAAGTTCTGATTGCTTTTGCGGAAATGATGATTGATATCTCCGATAATATGAGCGATATCTGGTTTTCGTTTATACGGGAATTCATAATAAGCCTGGAGTCGACGAAGACTACATAGTCAATATCTTCTGCCCGGGACCCGCCCATGGAAGAACCGGTAACGGAGAACACTGTTTTATCTTCCGGGAGCGAAGGAACGGTTACGGCATCTCTTCTTGTGCCGACCTGAAGCGGTCTGCACTGTAACAGGTTAAATACAAATTCACCGGTATCAGTTCCATTGATGGTGAATTCGATGTCGACAGGATATTGGTAAGCCTGCTGCAATGTATGAAGAAGAGCAGGGTGTCCGGAAAAATGCATGTATAAAAGTTCCTTTCCTTCTTCATAAAGCTGGTTACAGAGTGGAGCTACAAAGTGCATATAGTCATCCATGCTGGATACCTGCCAGACGACATTATCGCCCATACGGATGGAATCAAGCATAGAGTCAAGACCCGGAAGACCGGACCGGATTCGTTCAAAAGTACTCATATGATCACTTCCCTTCTGTGAAAATAGTCTATATATAATGTATTATACAGAAAAAAAGACTGAAAATTACAGAATAACTGAGAAAAAATATGTAATGCCGAATGGCATGTTTTGCTTGAAAAATACGGACATACAAACTAGAATAAAAATGTTATGAAAAAATAGATAAAGGAGAGATAGAAATTATGGAAATGCTGATTGATGTATTTACTGATGCGGCGATTGACTGTATTAAGATGCTCCCGTTTCTGTTTCTGGCCTTTCTGCTGATAGAGGCACTGGAACACTATTCCAGTGATTTTACAAAAAAGCTTATGATAAAAGTAGATAAGGCCGGACCGGTAGTAGGAGCAGTAGTAGGATGTGTTCCACAGTGTGGATTTTCAGTTATGGCAGCCAATCTATATTCTGGAGGGATTATTACGATCGGAACATTGATTGCTGTATTTCTGGCAACATCGGACGAAGCAATTCTTATTATTATGGGAAATCCGGAGCATGCCGGCAAGATTGGTATATTGCTTCTGGCGAAAGTGATCATTGCGATCGTTGCAGGATATCTGGTGGATATTTTCTTTAAAAAGGAAATTGCAGTTCCACATCATGAAGGAGAACTCTGTCATGACTGTGGATGTCACAATCATTCATCCGGAATTGTAAAGCCGGCACTTCGTCATACCGGAAAGATATTCTTATATTTATTTGTATTTACATTTATTTTAAATCTGTGTATTGAAGTACTGGGAATTGACAGGATTTCTGCTATGATGCTGGGGGATACAGTATTCCAGCCGGTGATTGCAGCATTGATCGGATTGCTCCCTAACTGTGCGGCATCTGTGATTCTGACACAGCTATATTTAAGTGGAGCAATTTCATTTGCATCGGTTATTGCGGGATTGTGTACAGGGGCCGGAATTGGTCTGGCCGTTTTGTTTAAGGTAAATCCGGATAAGAAAGAAAACGTAAAGATTATTGCAGTATTATATGGAATTGCTGTGGCAGCAGGCTGATTTTAGAGATGTTTGGTGTGTAATGTGCATGTAATATGGCGTGGAATTGCATTTTTGGAAGAATGTGTTATAATATTGACAACTAGGTAATAGGGCTTAGAGAGATTTAGGAGGAAATAAAATGGCTACAAAAAAAGTAACAACAGCAACCACAAAAGATGTAACTGCTAAAGTAACTGCACCAGAAACTAAGACATCAGAAAAAGCAGAGACAGTAAAGAAAGCAGAGACAGTGAAGGTAGTGGCAGCAGCAGAGCCGAAGAAGATAGAGAAGGAGACTGAGAAGGAAGTCGCAGCTCCAAAGGCAGAGCCAGTAAACTCAATTGTAAAAGAAGAAAAAGCTAAGCCGGAAGAAAAAAAGGCTGAGAAGAAAGCAGAAGAGAAGAAAACCGAGCCTAAGGCAGCAGAAAAGAAAACGGCAGAGAAAAAAGTAACTGCCAAAAAAGCAGAAGAAAAAGCACCTGCTAAAAAGACGACAGCTAAGAAGACAACGACAAAGAAAACAACAGCTAAGAAATCTACAGCAAAGAAAGAGATTAAAGTAAGTGCTTTTGTTGAATACTATGGAAAACAGGTGGAAGAAAAAGAAATCATTGCAAGAGTAAAAAAAGCATGGACATCTTCTGGAAACAAAATCGGAGATATCAAGACAATGGATTTATACATAAAGCCAGAAGAGTCAGCTGTTTATTATGTAATTAACGGAACATCAACGGGAGCAGTAGCATTCTAAAGGCAGATATGGAACCAGAGGCTGTGAATCTTCGGAAACACGGCCTTTTATACTTTTGAGAATACAAAACCGGCAGCGGTGGTTATGTATAATGAGGGGTATAAGAGAAAGGAGTATGGATATGGAGAACGTAACATCAGTTTTGAAATCGGCAGACGGACCCACGAGTATCTTTGTTGCAGGAAAGACACCGGAAATTATGGGGGCTTTGATCGCAACAGTTGTGGTAGGAGTAATCATAGCTTTGTTTGGACTGAAAATTGTAAGGGTGTTATCGGCACTTGTAGGACTGGCTGTGGGAGCAGTTATTGGAGCAACGGTAGGAGTGATTGCCGGCTTTGATATGACAAAAAATGCTTGTGGCGGTTGCAGTGTGTGCGGTAATATTATGCGTTATGTGTGCGGCACTTCGCAAATTTGGAATCTTTATTATGACATTTTTCGGATCCTTCGGCACATTTGTTACGCTGCTTGAAACAAAGTCAGTGATAGTACTTGCTATTTGTGCGGTTATCGCTCTGATCGTTGCGATACTTACGGTAATTTTTGCTGAGTTTTTTGTTATATTTGTGACTGGCATCATGGGCGGTGTAGAGGCTGGAATGGCATTACCGTTTGTGTGTGGAATGACGAAGATTGGCTGGATCGGATATGTTATGAGTGCAGCAATCGCAGTGATCGGAATTGTAGTTCAGACGATGATGCAGTCCAGAAAGATTGGAAAGAAAGAAAAGATATTCTCAAAGAAGATCAAAGAACAGGTATCTATGGAGTCTGAGGTTGAAAAAGCAAGAATGCTTTTAGATGATGGAGAGCCGGAAGAAAGTATGGAAGCAGCCGGGGATAAAGAAAAAACGGATAATGCTGAAGATACAGATAAGGAAGAGACTGTGACAGAAATATTTGATCTGGATGATACGAAGCCAGATGAAGATAATCTGGACGACGATGAAGATGTTGTGACAGTTGAAAAAACGGATGAGCGGAAGACGGATTTCTGGATGAAGATGATGTGGAGATTTTTGAAACAGATGATTCAGATGTTGTAGTTTTTCATTCTGACGATATTGATTAATGAAGAAAATCCGACACAGACAGTAATTTCTATATACGAATGTGATAAGAAAAACACCTGGTGCAGAAAATTAAAAACTGCATCAGGTATTTTTTATATCGAAATATGCAATAGAAACTGTTACCTACAGGCAGGATGTATTATTTTGACAGATCAGATTAAGAAAGATATAAGAAAGCCGGGAAGCAGTTTCGTTGTAATTTAAGAGGGATGTGATATAATACTATTAAGAATAAAGTTAAGGAGGCTTACTTATGAAGATAGATATGCATTGCCATGTGCGGGAAGGCTCAGTGGACAGCCGGGTAAGCTTGGATGAATACATCACAACCTTGAAAGAAAAAGGATTTGACGGAATGCTGATCACGGATCATGACACTTATCATGGCTATCGTCACTGGAAATATCACATGAAAGGAAAGGTACATGAAGACTTCGTAGTTCTGAAGGGAATCGAATATGATACACTGGATGCAGGTCATATTATCTGTATCATGCCGGAAGGTGTTAAGATGCGTCTCCTGGAAGTGAAGGGACTTCCGGTGTCTGTGCTGATCGACTTTGTGCACAGACATGGTGGAATCTTAGGACCTGCACATCCATGCGGAGAAAAGTACCTGAGCTTTACGAATACCAGCAGATTCTATAAGTCACCGGAACTGATCAAGCGATTTGACTTTATAGAGCTTTTAATGCATGTGAATCTGCAGAATCGAACGAAGGTGCAAGAAAGCTTGCGGAAAAATATAAAAAGCCGGGAATAGGGGGAAGCGATGCACACAGACCGGACTGCATCGGGACAGGCTATACGATTCTTCCGGAAAGAGTTACCTGTGAGACAGAGCTGATCGCATTGATACGGAGTAAAGCTGCGATTGAAGCAGGCGGAGTGCTCTATGGAAAGACGGCAAAAGACAAGATGGGACCGGCCCATAAAATTCTGACATATTCTTTCTGGTTCTACAACAAAGGTGGTGCGCTCCTTAAGAAACACAAAAGAACTCTGAAGGGAAAAATTGAAAATCCGGCTACTCCGATCGATCCGATTGAGATCCCATACCTGCATAATATCAAGAAACAGAAGTGAAAAATTATGCACTAAAATTTATAATTTCTTGCATGCCCTTTTTTACTGTGCTAAAATACAGTATAAAACTATGAGAGATCAAGGAGGTACAGGTTCGTTATGGGAATGACGATGACACAGAAGATACTGGCAGCTCATGCAGGTCTTGACAGCGTGACAGCCGGTCAGTTAATAGAAGCAAAGTTAGATGTAGTCATGGCAAATGACATCACAGGTCCTATGGCTCTGCCAATCTTTAGACAGATGGCAGACAAAGTATTTGACAAAGACAAGGTGGTACTGGTACCAGACCACTTTACACCGAATAAAGATATCAAATCAGCAGAGAACTCAAAATCGATCCGTGAATTTGCAAAGAATCAGGGACTTAGCTGGTATTTTGAACAGGGAAAATCAGGAGTAGAACATGCAATCCTTCCGGAGGCCGGAGTTGTTGCAGCAGGGGAATGTATCATTGGCGCAGATTCCCATACCTGTACATATGGTGCGTTGGGTGCATTCTCAACAGGTGTCGGAACAACCGATATTGCAACAGGTATGGCAATGGGAGAACTGTGGTTCAAAGTTCCGAGTGCGATCAAGTTCGTACTGACAGGAAAGCCTGGCAAATATGTAAGTGGTAAAGATATCATCATCCATATCATCGGTAAGATCGGTGTGGACGGAGCTCTTTACAAATCCATGGAATTTACCGGAGACGGAATCAAGAATCTTTCTATGGCAGACAGATTCACAATGGCAAACATGGCAATCGAAGCCGGAGCCAAGAACGGAATATTCCCGGTAGATGAAAAGACAGAAGAATACTTAAAAGAACATACAAAGAAAGAATATAAAGTGTACGAAGCAGATGAGGACGCAGAATATGAAAGTGTTGTAGAGATCAATCTTTCCGAAGTCCGTCCAACAGTAGCATTCCCGCATCTTCCGGGCAATGCAAAGACGATTGACGAGATCGAAGCAATGGAACCAATCAAGATTGATCAGGTCGTGATTGGATCCTGTACAAACGGAAGAATGGAAGATATGAGAAAAGCAGCTGCCATTCTTCAGGGACATACTGTTCATCCGGATGTACGTGTTATGGTCGTTCCGGCAACACAGAAGATCTACAAACAGTGTATCAGAGAAGGCCTTCTGGAAATCTTCGTAGACGCAGGATGTGCAGTCAACACACCAAGCTGTGGACCTTGTATGGGTGGACATATGGGTGTTATGGCAGCAGGAGAAAAATGTGTATCTACAACAAACCGTAATTTCGTAGGAAGAATGGGGCATGTAGATTCCCTGATTTATCTGGCATCACCGGAAGTAGCAGCAGCAAGTGCAATCGCAGGATATATCGCTAACCCAGAGAAAGTAGGTGACAAATAATGAAAGCTTTAGGACATGTTTTTAAATACGGAGATAACGTAGATACAGACGTAATCATTCCTGCAAGATATCTGAATTCATTCGATGCACAGGAACTTGCAAGCCATGCAATGGCAGATATCGACCCTGAATTTGTAAATAAAGTACAGCCTGGAGATATTATTGTTGCCAACAAGAACTTTGGATGCGGTTCTTCAAGAGAACATGCGCCATTATGTCTTAAGACAGCAGGTGTCAGCTGCGTTATCGCAGAGACGTTTGCAAGAATCTTCTATCGTAATGCGATCAATATCGGACTTCCGATCATTGAGTGTCCGGAAGCGGCAAAAGCAATCGAAGCAGGTGATGAAGTAGAGATCGACTTTGACAGCGGTAAGATTTACGACAGAACAAAAGGCACGGAATTCCAGGGACAGCCTTTCCCTGAATTCATGCAGAAACTGATCGCTGCAGGTGGACTTGTAAAATATACAAACAGCAAGAGAAAGTAATCATATAAGGAGAGCATTGGCATGGGTTTATATTACAAAAGTACAAGAAATTCGAATCTGAAAGTAACAGCATCTGAAGCAATTCTGAAGGGACTTGCCCCGGACGGAGGACTTTTTGTACCATCAGAACTTCCGAAACTGGATGTATCAATGTCGGATCTGAAAGGAAAGACATATCAGGAGATCGCATATCTCGTAATGAAACAGTTCCTGACAGATTTTACGGAAGAAGAACTGAAAAGCTGTATCGATAAAGCTTATGACAGCAAATTTGACACAGAAGAGATCGCACCGCTTGTAAAAGTAGATGATACTTATTATATGGAATTATTCCATGGTGCAACGATCGCGTTCAAAGATATGGCGTTATCTATTCTGCCACATCTGATGACGACTTCAGCAAAGAAGAATGATGTAAAGAATGAAATCGTAATCCTGACTGCCACATCCGGAGATACAGGAAAAGCTGCACTTGCCGGATTTGCAGATGTGGAAGGAACAAGGATCATCGTATTCTATCCTAAGAACGGAGTCAGCAAAGTGCAGGAACTTCAGATGGTGACACAGAGAGGCGAAAATGTAAATGTAGTAGCGATCCATGGCAATTTCGATAATGCCAGAGTGGTGTAAAAGCCATGTTCGAGGATAAAGAACTTGCAGAAGAACTTGCGAAGAAAGGCTATCAGTTCTCATCAGCCAACTCGATCAATTATCCGGACGTCTGGTTCCACAGGTGGTATATTAATGTCCAATTAGCATATGCCAAACTTCTGGAAAATGAAGAGATTGAAGACGGTGAGAAGATCAATGTAGTAGTTCCGACCGGTAACTTTGGTAATATCCTGGCTGCATACTATGCAAAACAGATGGGAGTCCCAATCGATAAACTGGTATGTGCATCGAATGACAATAAAGTGTTATTTGACTTCTTCCAGACAGGTGATTATGACAGAAACCGTGAGTTTATCCTCACAACATCACCATCTATGGATATCCTGATTTCAAGCAACCTGGAACGTCTGCTTTATCGGATTAGCGGAGATGATGACCAGAAGACAAAAGATATGATGGAAGCATTAAAATCCACAGGAAAATATACAATTACAGAAGATATGAAGGCACGTCTTGATGATTTCGCAGCTGGATATGCGACAGAAGAAGAGTGTGCGCAGAATATCAAGAAAGTATATGATAAGACAGGGTATGTGATGGATACACATACAAGTGTAGCATCTTATGTGTGTGAATGTTATCAGAAGAACAGTGGAGACAATAGGAAATGCGTGATTGCATCAACAGCAAGTCCATATAAATTCGTGAAGAGTGTCATGAGTGCAATTGATCCGAAGTATGCAGATCAGGATGAGTTCAGTCTTCTGAAGGTTCTGGAAGAAACATCAGGACGTGAGATGCCGCAGGCGATCAAAGATATCCTGAATGCAAATATTCTGCATGATCTGGAATGTGATGCTGATAAGATGAAAGATACAGTGAAGAATATTCTGGAAGTATAGAACGTTTACAAAATGATAAATATATTTTCTGTATTGATAAAAATGCATAAAATGCAAGATTTCGTGTGAAATCTTGCATTTATCTTTTAAAACAAAAAATAGAATAAAAAATAAAAGTTTTAGAGAAAGAACTTGCAAAAACACATTGTGAAAAGATTGTTAAAGTATTGACTTTTGCGTAGAAAAAATGCAATAATAAAACAAATGCTGTTGTGGGAGAATATAACAAGACTAGAATTTATAAATATACAGCAGCAAATAAAAGAAAAGAGGTTAAATGAAGATGGCTAAAATCGATTTAAGCAAGTATGGCATTTCAGGAACGACAGAAATCGTACACAATCCTTCTTATGAATTATTATTTGAGGAAGAGACAAAACCAGAACTCGAAGGTTTTGAAAAAGGACAGGAAAGTGAACTTGGTGCAGTCAATGTAATGACAGGTATCTACACTGGACGTTCTCCAAAAGATAAGTTCATCGTAGTTGATGAGAATTCAAAAGATACTGTATGGTGGACATCTGATGAATATAAGAATGATAACCATCCTGCAACACAGGAAGCTTGGAAAGCAGTAAAAGATATTGCGATCAAAGAACTTTCTGACAAAAAACTTTATGTTGTAGATGCATTCTGCGGAGCAAACAAAGATACACGTATGGCAATCCGTTTCATCGTAGAAGTTGCATGGCAGGCTCATTTCGTAACAAATATGTTCATCAAACCTTCAGAAGAAGAGCTTGAAAACTTTGAGCCAGACTTCGTAGTATACAATGCTTCTAAAGCAAAAGTTGAAAATTACAAAGAATTAGGACTGAACTCAGAGACAGCAGTAATGTTCAACATCACAAGCAAAGAGCAGGTTATCGTGAATACATGGTACGGCGGAGAGATGAAGAAAGGTATGTTCTCTATGATGAACTACTTCCTCCCACTTAAGGGAATGGCTTCTATGCACTGCTCAGCTAACACAGACCTGAACGGAGAGAATACAGCGATTCTTCTTCGGACTTTCAGGAACAGGAAAGACAACACTTTCTACAGATCCTAAGCGTCTCCTGATCGGTGATGATGAGCACGGATGGGATGACAACGGAGTATTCAACTTTGAAGGCGGATGCTACGCTAAGGTTATCAACCTTGACAAAGAATCTGAGCCGGACATCTACAATGCAATCAAACGTAACGCTCTTCTTGAGAACGTAACACTTGATGAGAATGGAAAGATTGATTTTGCAGATAAGAGTGTAACAGAGAATACACGTGTATCTTACCCAATCAATCATATTGAAAATATTGTACGTCCGGTATCTTCAGCACCTGCAGCTAAGAATGTAATCTTCCTTTCTGCTGATGCATTCGGAGTACTTCCTCCGGTATCTGTACTGACACCAGAACAGACACAGTACTACTTCCTGTCAGGATTTACAGCAAAACTTGCTGGTACAGAGCGTGGAATCACAGAACCTACACCAACATTCTCAGCTTGCTTCGGACAGGCATTCCTGGAACTGCATCCTACAAAATATGCAGAGGAACTTGTTAAGAAGATGGAGAAGAGCGGTGCAAAAGCTTATCTTGTTAACACAGGATGGAACGGAACAGGAAAACGTATCTCTATCAAAGATACTCGTGGAATCATCGATGCTATCCTGAACGGAGATATCAAGAATGCTCCAACAAAGACAATCCCATACTTCAACTTTGAAGTACCTACAGAACTTACAGGTGTTGATACAGGAATCCTTGATCCTCGTGACACATATGCAGATGCATCTGAGTGGGAAGAAAAGGCAAAAGATCTTGCTGCAAGATTCATCAAGAACTTTGCTAAATATGAAGGAAATGAAGCAGGTAAAGCTTTAGTTTCAGCAGGACCACAGTTATAAGATCCACTAATGAATCTGATTAAAATCGGATAATGTTATAGGGTTGTAAAATCCATGTAAATGGGTTATAATAAGTGCAGTGGAAACCTGGAATGTTCGACACTCCTGTAGTTTTGAACCTACAATACTTTAAACGGGAGTCTTACATCTCTGTAATATGTCAGGCCATCGATTTTGCAGTGGAAGGCAGAAAAGCAGATGCGGATACCCACCTAGCTGGGTGCTAGGAGTCAGAATACAGGAACCGGCATTTTGGGGGAATATACAAAAGATAAAAGACAGTCGTTTTTACGGCTGTCTTTTTTCGGGTATAAAGGGCGGGAAGAAAGGAAAGAAAATTGCGGAGACGGAATAAAAAGCATTACAGTATCTATATAGCATGGATTTTACTGTTATTGTGTGTGATCGGAGGCTTGAAAGCAGGCATAGAAGAAAGTGCTGTGGGAAAAGAGCAAACGCATTCTGAAATATCTATTCAGAGCAGATGGGAAGAATTACTGAAATCTGTATCTGAAAAGAAAAATGATAAAAAGAAAGACCAGAAAAAATCAGAGAGTACGGAGGCAGCACAGAAAAATATCAGGATATTGCTCATGACCGATGGATATAAACAGATTGTACATAAAGAATTAAAGGTCAGTGCAACGGGAGGTCTTATAATAGAAAAACTGGTACCAGGGAAGAGACTGCAGAAAATGAGAAAATAACGATCACAAAGGAAGATGTCGGATTTCAGAATGGAAAAATCAGAGTAACAGCAAAAGATGGGGGAGAGATGGTTGTCAGCAGCATCAGGAGAGGATATGGAAATCCTTCTTATGCCGGAATACTGGATCTTTATGCAACATCAGAAGGAATAGTAATTATCAATGAACTTCCGGTGGAAAGTTATCTATGCAAAGTTGTTCCCAGTGAAATGCCGGCATCCTATCAGAAAGAAGCCTTAAAGGCACAGGCAGTCTGCGCAAGAAATTACGCGGAACGCCAGATGGAAGACTATGCTTATCCGGAATATCAGGCGCATGTCAATGACAGCACAGATTATCAGGTATATAATAATTCGGCACAGCAGGATGCATCCACAGAAGCGGTAAGGGAAACTGCCGGCGAGGTGTTAAAATATAAAGGTAATATTGTAACAACGTATTATTATTCAACATCTTGCGGAAAGACAACAACCATGAAAGCCTGGGGAACGAGTGAAAATGAAAGTAATGGATATCTTCAGTCGGTAGAAGTAAAAGATAAGAATGGAGATTATGAAAAATCACTTCCATGGTACCGGTGGGAAGCTGATATAGATCAGGATATATTGAGTACACTTTTGGCGGAGAATGTAAAAAAGAATATCGGGACGGTACAGTCATTAGAAGTAACGAAAACAGGACCGGGAGGTGTCGCGCTGCAGATAAAAGCTGTCGGTGATAAGGGAAGTATTACAGTTGATACAGAGAATAAGATACGAAAAGGCGCTGGGGGGAAATGGATATGAAATAAAGAAACAGGATGGTACGGTTGCCCAAAGTGGTACGCTGCTTCCAAGCGCATTTTTTAAAGTGAAAAAGGCTGGTAATATATTCAAAATCATAGGCGGCGGATACGGTCATGGCATTGGTATGAGCCAGAATGGAGCAAATGAAATGGCGAAAAAAGGAAGAATTATCAGGAAATATTACAAATGTTCTATCCAGGAACAACAATTGAAAAATAAGTATAATCAATGAAAGAATAGTTGAGAAAAACACACCTGGAAACGGAATGATTTCTAATAGACAAACGAAAGAAAATCGGGTAGAATATAGAGACGAATATTTTGGGAGAAAAAGATGAAAAAAGTTAAGTTTCTATATGATAAAGTAATGGAAATAACCGGACAAGTCGGGAAAGATCATGTAGGTGCCTATGCTGCACAGGCAGCGTATTTCTTCATGCTCAGTCTGATTCCGATCATATTACTGTTGATCACACTGGTACAGTATACGCCGGTTACGAAGGCAGACGTTATGACGGCTGTCCTTCAGGTGTTTCCAAAATCAGTAGACAGCCTGATCACATCCATTGTGAATCAGGTATATAATCAGTCCGGCGGTATCATTTCACTGACCATTATCGTTGCACTCTGGTCAGCCGGGAAGGGTGTACTGGCACTGACGACAGGTCTGAATTGCGTTTACGACTGTAAGGAGACACGTAATTATATTATTTTAAGAATACGCGCAACGTTTTATACAGTTGCGTTTATTATTGTAATTATCTTTCTGCTGGTGTTATCAGTATTTGGTAATACATTGAATCTGTTTGTAACGGAACATTATCCGCTTATGGAACGCTTTGTGGATCAGATTATGCAGATACGTGGAATCATTACACCGGTATTGCTGTTTGTGTTTACAATGATGATCTATAAATTTTTGCCGAACCACATTGTACAGTTGAAAGTTCAGTTGATGGGTGCGGCATTTTCAGCAGTCGGATGGATGATCGTATCATGGATCTTCTCGGTCTATCTGGATATTTTTAAGGGATTTTCATCTATGTATGGAAGTTTGACGACAATTGTACTGATCATGCTGTGGCTGTACTTCTGTATGTATATTTTGCTGCTTGGCGGGGAAGTGAATGTGATCCTGCGGGATATGGAGCAGGAGTAGAATTTCTGACTTGACAACTTCTGTTCATGTGATACAATAATTAAGTATTATGAGATAAAGGCAATGACCGTGTAAGTAGTGAGCCATTTTCCGCTAGAGAGAGGGAATCGACAGGCTGAAAGTTCCCTTGGGTTCAGATGGTGAATGAATTTCCCGCGCGAGCTGTGTTCTTGAAATAAAAGTAGAGAATGCCGTATGATGCACGTTACGCAGTAATGAGTGTCCGCAAAAATATTTTGCGGGAATCAGGGTGGTACCACGGGTTATATGTCTCGTCCCTTTTGGGGCGGGGCTTTTTTTATGCCAAAGCATGCAAGAGAAGCTGCCAGTGGCAAGTTCTCTTGCATACCCAAAAGCATACGCTGACATAAAGATATGCGAAGAAAGGAAGAAAATGATGAAAGAAAAACTGCAGAACATCAAAGAGGAAGCATTGAAAGCAATTGAAGCTGCCGATATGCCTGAAAAACTGAATGATGTGCGTGTAAAGTTCCTTGGTAAAAAAGGTGAACTTACCGCTGTATTAAAAGGTATGAAAGACGTTGCACCGGAGGACAGACCGAAGGTTGGACAGATGGTAAATGAGACAAGAGCAGCGATCGAAGCTGTTCTGGAAGAAAATAAAGAAAAGATGGAAAAAGCAATCCGTGCAGAAAAGCTGAAAAAAGAAGTGATCGATGTAACACTTCCGGCTAAGAAAAACTGCGTCGGACACCGTCATCCGAATACAATCGCACTGGAAGAAGTAGAGCGTGTATTTACAGGTATGGGATACGAAGTCGTAGAAGGACCTGAGATCGAGTATGATGAGTACAACTTCCGTAAACTGAACATCCCGGACGGACATCCGGCAAAGGATGAGCAGGACACATTCTATATTAATAAAGACATCGTGCTCAGGACACAGACATCTCCTGTACAGGCACGTATTATGGAGCAGGGCAAGCTTCCAATCTGTATCCTGTCACCGGGACGTGTATTCCGTTCAGACGAAGTAGATGCAACACATTCACCTTCTTTCCATCAGATCGAAGGACTGATCATCGACAAGAATATTTCATTTGCTGACTTAAAGGGAACACTGGAAGTATTTGCAAAAGAATTATTCGGAGAAGACACAAAGACAAAATTCAGACCACATCATTTCCCATTCACAGAGCCAAGTGCCGAGATGGATGTAAGCTGCTTCAAATGCGGTGGAAAAGGATGCCGTTTCTGTAAAGGATCCGGATGGATCGAGATCCTCGGATGTGGTATGGTACATCCACACGTACTGGAAATGTGCGGAATTGATCCGGAAGAATATACAGGATTCGCATTCGGTGTAGGACTGGAACGTATCGCACTTCTGAAGTACGAGATCGATGATATGAGACTGTTATACGAAAATGATATCAGATTCTTAAAACAGTTCTAGCGAGCACAAGTAATAATACGAAAAGGAGATTTATAAATGAATACTTCATTATCATGGATAAAAGCGTATGTTCCGGATCTTGATGTAACAGCTCAGGAATATACAGATGCAATGACTTTGTCTGGTACAAAGTCGAAGGTTATGAGAAATTAGATGCAGATCTTGATAAGATCGTGATCGGACAGATCGACAAGATTGAGAAACACCCGGATGCAGATAAACTGATCATCTGCCAGGTAAATGTCGGAACAGAGACGATTCAGATCGTAACAGGCGCTCCGAATGTAAAAGAGGGAGACAAGGTACCGGTTGTATTAGCAGGCGGACGTGTAGCAGGCGGACATGAGCCTGGACAGCGTGTAGAAGGCGGAATCAAGATCAAAAAGGGAAAACTCCGTGGTGTTGAAAGTGATGGTATGATGTGTTCCATCGAAGAACTTGGCTCTAACAGAGATATGTATCCGGAGGCTCCGGAATACGGAATCTATATTTTTGATGATGATGCCGTTGTAGGCGAGAGTGCGATCAAATCACTTGGCCTCGATGATGTCGTTGTAGAATATGAGATCACATCTAACCGTGTAGATTGCTTCAGTGTTGTAGGTATTGCAAGAGAGGCAGCAGCTACATTTAATAAAGCGTTCTATCCACCTGTTGTCACACCAACAGGAAATGATGAGAATGCAGCAGATTATATCAAAGTAACCGTTAAGAATCCGGAACTTTGCCCAAGATATTGTGCAAGAATCGTAAAGAACATTAAGATCGGGCCATCTCCAAAATGGATGCAGAGACGTCTGGCTTCTGTAGGAATCCGCCCGATCAACAACCTGGTTGATATTACAAACTATGTAATGGAAGAATACGGACAGCCAATGCATGCATATGACCTTGATACGATCGAAGGAAAAGAAATTGTAGTGCGTACTGCAGAAAAAGGTGAGAAATTCACAACTCTTGACGGACAGGAAAGAGAGATGGATGAATCTGTACTGATGATCTGTGACGGTAAGAAATCCATCGGTATCGCAGGTATCATGGGTGGAGAAAACTCTATGATCACAGACGATGTTCAGACAATGTTATTCGAAGCAGCTTGCTTGATGGAACCAACATCCGTAAATCAAGCAAGAAGATCGGACTTCGTACCGATGCATCCGGTAAATTCGAGAAGGGTCTGGATCCAAATAATGCAGAGGCAGCCATTGACCGTGCATGCCAGCTGATCGAAGAGATGGGAGCCGGTGAAGTTGTCGGAGGAATGGTTGATGTATACAGCAAGAAGAAAGAGCCTGTAAGAGTACCATTTGATGCGGAAAAGATCAACAAGCTGCTTGGAACAGACATTTCTAAAGAAGAAATGATCGGATACTTCAAGAAGATCGATCTGGAATTCGATGAAGAGACAAGCGAAGTCATCGCACCTACTTTCCGTCATGACTTATTCCGCATCGCCGACCTTGCGGAAGAGGTTGCAAGATTCTACGGATATGATAACATTCCGACCACACTTCCAAGTGGAGAAGCTACAACAGGAAAATTATCATTCAAGTTAAGAGTAGAGCAGGTTGCACGTGATATCGCTGAGTTCTGCGGATTCAGCCAGGGAATGACATATTCATTCGAAAGCCCGAAGGTATTTGACAAGCTTCTGATTCCGGAAGATTCTGATCTTCGTAAGGCTATTCCGATCATGAACCCACTGGGAGAAGATTATAGTATCATGCGTACATCTTCTTTGAATGGTATGCTGACATCACTTGCAACAAACTATAACAGAAGAAATAAAGACGTAAAATTATACGAACTGGCTAACATTTATCTTCCAAAGGCACTTCCACTTACAGAACTGCCGGATGAAAGAGTACAGTTCACACTTGGTATGTATGGCGAAGGCGACTTCTTCACTATGAAGGGTGTCGTAGAAGAGTTCTTCGATAAAGTAGGACTTCATAAGAAAGAAAAATACGATCCGAATGCAGGAAAATCATTCCTTCACCCGGGACGTCAGGCAAACATCATTTATGATGGTGTAGTAGTCGGATATCTTGGAGAAGTACATCCGGAAGTTGCAGATAACTATGGAATCGGAACAAGAGCCTACATTGCAGTAATCGATATGCCAGAGATCGTAGCAAGAGCAACATTTGATCGTAAATATACAGGAATTGCAAAATTCCCTGCAGTGACACGTGACATCAGTATGGTAATGCCAAAAGAGATTCTGGTAGGACAGATTGAAGATGTGATCGAAAGCAAGGGCGGTGAATATCTGGAAAGCTATTCACTGTTCGATATTTACGAAGGTGCTCAGATTAAAACAGGATTCAAATCTGTTGCATATTCTATCGTATTCCGTGCAAAGGATAAGACTCTGGAAGATGCAGATGTATCTGCAGCTATGGACCGTATCTTAAAGGCACTCGAGGGTATGGGAATCGAACTTCGTAAATAAAAAAACATTCATTCATATCAGATAAAAGCTCGGTAAAAAGAGCAAGAGGATTACGTATGAAGAAAAAACAGATCATAGGTCTGGTAGTAGCGGCAGCACTGTTCGTTGGAGTCAGTGCTGCCAGCGTATTTACCAATACAATTTCAAAAAATCTGCTTCAGAGCAGTGCAGATGATATAATTAATCTCGGAGGTTCGTATCAGTTTAATCCACCGTCTGAAGATTATATTGCAATCGTAAGAGTAGAAGGTACGATCCAGGAACAGGGTGGAAGCAGTGCACTGGAGGCATCCAGCGGATATCAGCATGATTCAACGATGAATTATATCGATGAATTGATGGATGATTCTAACAATAAAGGAATTCTTCTGTATGTAGATTCTCCGGGAGGAACTGTCTATGAATCCGAAGAACTGTATCAGAAACTGAAAGAATATAAAGAGACAACAAAAACGTCCGATCTGGGATTATATGGCACATTATGCAGCATCCGGTGGATATATGGTGTCTATGGCATCGGATAAAATCTATGCAAATTCGAATACAACGACCGGTTCCATCGGTGTGATCATGTCAGGATATGATATGTCAGGGCTGTATAAAAAGCTTGGAATCCGTTATGTAAGTATCACGAGCGGAAAGAATAAGGACAGCAGCAAATTTACGGACGAGCAGATTGCTATTTATCAGGATCAGATCAATGAAGCTTATGAGGAATTCGTGAATATCGTGGCAGACGGCGTGATATGTCAGTGGAGGATGTAAAGAAACTGGCAGACGGAAGAACTTATACTGCAAAGCAGGCGAAGAACAACGGTCTGATCGATGAGATCAGTCTGTATCCGGATATGAAAGATGCGATGAGCAAAAAACTTGGAACATCTACATTTTATGAGATGGAATCAGATGAAGGACTTTTGCAGTCGCTGTTTTCCAAAGCAGAATCATTAGTTCCGAAGTCAGAAGCGCAGGTTCTGACGGAAACCGCCAAAAGTGTAGAAAGCGGGGTGCCGATGTACTATGCAGAACAGTTACGATAATCAGGAGAAGTTAGCCAGACAGAACAGTTGCTGTGCCAGTGGGAATCTGGAGTATGCAGGGTTCTGGGTGCGGATGGCGGCTTATATGATCGACAGTGTGGTAGTATTTGCAGGCCTCCTGATCGTGCGGCTGATATTTGCAGGTATCTCACTGGCTGGCGGCGGTGCGATAACGGGAACGGATATCCTGTTTCATTATTCGTTGAAAGATATCGTACTGTATGCTCTGAAAGTGTTGTATTTTATTGCATTTACCTATCTGACAGGAACGACACTTGGAAAGAAAGCGATGAATCTCCGGGTAGTTTCAAAAAATCCGGAAGAGAAGCTGACACTGTTCAATGTGGTGTACCGCGAGACGGTTGGAAGATTCTTATGTAGCCTTCCGGTGAATATCGGTTATATTGTTGCAGGAATTGATTCGGAAAAACGTGGATTTCATGACCTGCTTTGTGATACCAGAGTGGTCTATCAGAAGAAGATAAAAGCATGGATGGCGCAACCGGGAACAGTTGTACCAGAATGTGAAAAGCCAAATGTAGAAGAGCAGAAACCACAGGAAAATGTCCAAATGAAAGAGTCTGGGATACGGGAATTGAAAAAAACAGAAAATACACAGAGTTCAGTAGTTGAGAAACTGGGAAAACCAGTGTATAATGGCTATCGTCTGGTAGAAAATAAATCAGAAAAAGAAATAGCTTCAAATGCAACTGTAAATGAAAACATATCAGAAAAAGATACGTAAAGAATAAAAGGGAAAGGAATTCATAATTATGAAACGTCAGGATTTTTATTATGAATTGCCGGAAGAACTGATTGCACAGGATCCGCTTGAGGATCGTTCGAGCTCCAGACTTCTTGTCCTTGACAAGGAGACCGGGGCTTTTTCCCATCATGTATTTAAAGAAATCACAGAGTATCTGCATGAGGGAGACTGTCTGGTAATCAATGATACAAAGGTTATTCCGGCAAGACTGATTGGTTCCAAAGTAGAGACCAATGCCAAAATCGAAGTATTATTATTGAAGAGAAAAGAAAATAACGTATGGGAGACGCTGGTAAAACCAGGTAAGAAAGCAAAAGTCGGAGCAAAGATCAGTTTCGGTGATGGTCTTCTGATGGGAGAAGTCATTGATGTGGTAGAAGAAGGAAACCGTCTGATCAAATTCGATTTCGACGGAATTTTTGAAGAAATCTTAGACCAGCTTGGCCAGATGCCGCTGCCTCCATATATCACACACCAGCTGGAGGATAAGAACCGTTACCAGACGGTATATGCAACTCACACAGGTTCGGCAGCAGCACCGACGGCAGGACTGCATTTTACACCGGAACTTCTGGAAGAGATTAAGGCAAAAGGTGTGGATATTGCGAGAGTTACACTTCATGTGGGGCTGGGAACATTCCGTCCGGTAAAAGTGGATGAGATTACCGAGCATCATATGCATTCGGAATTCTTCATGATCGATGAAGAAGCGGCTGAGAAGATCAATCGTGCAAAAGAGACGGGACACCGTGTTATCTGCGTCGGAACGACAAAGCTGCAGAACGGTAGAATCGGCAGCAGATGAGAATGGACATCTGGAAGCGAAGAGTGGATGGACACAGATATTCATCTATCCGGGCTATAAATTCAAAGTACTGGATTGTCTGATCACGAACTTCCATCTTCCAGAATCTACATTAATCATGCTGGTATCTGCGCTTGCAGGACGGGAGCACGTGCTTGCGGCTTATGAAGAGGCTGTGAAGGAGAGGTACCGGTTCTTTTCATTTGGGGATGCGATGTTTATTCAGTAGAGTTGCTATTTAATGCATTAAGCGGTTGATACCCGGCCGGACAATCGTACTTCATGAGATGCCGGATGACTTCAAGACCCAGCCGTCCGGAGATTCGGGAATGAAGATTGCATGCGGTGAAATCAAAGCATGGGAACAAGAATGTAAGAACAAAAATGGTAACGAATAAGTGGAGAACCGTCATACAGATAATTTGACATGTAAGTATGAAAACGCTAAAATTGGTGGAGGAATGTAGAAAACTGCAGTCCTCCATTTTTGCGTCAGGGGATATTAAAAAAGCCAAAACCTCGCTTCCTGATGGAAAGGAGTCCATATGCCGAAAAAAGAATTAGCAAAAGGGTATACAACCGGAACCTGTGCACAGGCTGCAACGAGGGCAGCAATGCAGATGCTTTTTACAGGTGAAAAAGTAGAGCAGGTGTCGGTAGAACTGCCGCAGGGAGAAAAGCTGCAGCTGGATATCACGGATATACAGAGAAAATATACAGACAGGGAATTGCCGGATATGGTATCCTGTGCGGTCAAAAAAAACAGCGGAGATGATCCGGATATCACGAATGGAGTACTGGTTTACAGTCAGGTAAGGCTTTCTGAAACAGGACAGATTCATATTGATGGCGGGATCGGGGTAGGAAGAGTGACCAGGCCCGGACTGAATCAGCCGGTGGGAGAAGCCGCAATTAACCATGTGCCAAGGCAGATGATAAGAAAAGAAGTAGAAGAAGCCTGTGAAGAGGTTGGCTATACCGGTGGAATTGATGTAGAGATTTCGATTCCGGAAGGGGCAAGACTGGCAAAAGAAACATTTAATCCAAGACTTGGAATAGAAGGAGGACTTTCAATACTTGGGACAACCGGTATTGTGAATCCGATGAGTGAACAGGCGCTGATCGATACCATTGAAGTAGAGATGAAGGTATGCCTTGCGGAAAAGTACAGGTATCTGATCATTGCACCGGGTAATTACGGATTGGATTTTCTGAAAGAACAGTATAGTATAGAAGAAAATGATGTGGTAAAATGTAGTAACTATATTGGTCAGACCATAGATATGGCGGTAGAACAGGATTGTAAAGGTGTCCTGCTGGTCGGACATATCGGGAAACTGATCAAGGTATCCGGCGGAATCATGAATACCCATTCCAGATGGGCAGACTGTCGGATGGATTTATTCGCCACGGCCGCATTGAGAGCGGGAATTGCCGGAGAGAAGGCAGTCGAATTTCTTGACTGTGTGACGACGGATGATGCATTGGAGAAATGCAGCGAGGAAGAACGAACACGCATTATGGAAAAAATCATGATGCGTATGGAGAAATATCTGAACTACCGGGGGAAAGGAGAGATACAGGTGGGAGCGGTCACGTTTCCAATGTATACGGAATCCTTGGAAAGACAGAAAAAGCAGAAGAACTGATAGAAAGATTCAGAAAAGAACGACATATACAATAGATACCAGAGTATGCAGGAGAAGTTGCTGGTGGCAGGTTCTTTGCAGGACAGGAAGGAGTCGGAAAATGATACATTTTTTGGGAGCAGGTCCGGGAGCCGAAGATCTGATCACGGTCCGTGGACAGCGTTATCTGGAGCAGGCTGATGTGGTGATCTATGCGGGATCACTGGTGAATCCGGGGCTGTTAAAGAGTACAAAGGAGACATGCGAGATATATAACAGTGCGAAGATGACACTGGAAGAAGTTCTGGAAGTGATGGAACAGGCAGAACGGGAACAGAAGATGACGGTTCGGCTGCATACAGGTGATCCGTGTCTGTACGGTGCAATCCGGGAACAGATGGATCATCTGGATGAACTGGGAATTGCGTATGATTCCTGCCCGGGTGTCAGTTCCTTCTGCGGGGCAGCAGCGGCACTGAATCTGGAATATACACTTCCGGAGGTGTCACAGAGTGTTGTCATCACACGTATGGAAGGAAGAACACCGGTTCCGGCGAAGGAAAAGGTTGCAGCGTTTGCAAGTCATAATGCGACGATGGTACTTTTCTTAAGTACAGGACTTCTGGAAAAGCTGGAAGCCAGTTGATAGAAGGCGGTTATAAAGAAGATACGCCTGCAGCAATTGTATACAAGGCAACATGGCCGGAGGAAGAAAGTTACATCTGTACTGTCAGTACACTGGCAGAGACTGCGAAAGCACATGGAATTACAAAGACAGCATTGATCATCGTTGGAGATGTGGTGACACATCATGCGTATGAACGTTCGAAACTGTATGATCCGGAATTCACCACCGAGTTCCGTCAGGGAGTAAAATAAGATGAAGATTGCAATGATCAGTTTTACCGGAAATGGAAGAAGACTGGAGAGATCTTTAGCACATGAACTGGAAAAAGAAGGACACCAGGTGCTGCAGGCGGTAAAATGCAAAGAACTGGAATCGGACAAGGATGCGGTAAAATGCAGTGCCAGAGAATGGACAGGTGAGCAGTTCCGGACGCGGGATGTACTGATCTTTATCGGAGCAGTACAGATTGCCGTGCGCTTGATCGCACCTTTTATAGGATCAAAGACAACAGATCCGGCGGTACTGGTACTGGATGAGAAAGGACAATATTGTATCCCGATCCTGTCCGGGCACATTGGCGGAGCAAATGAGCTGGCTGAAAGAATTGCAGAGATGGCAGGAGCACTGCCTGTGATCACAACAGCTACAGATATCCGGGGAAAATGGGCAATAGATGTATTTGCCAGAAAGAATCATCTTTATATAGAAGATATGCAGAAGGCAAAGCAAATTTCGGCAAAGATTCTGGAAGGAAAGACAGTCGTGGCCGCGATTGAGAGCGGAAGAGATTCGATAGAGGGTACTGTGCCGGAAGAAGTGAAGATCGTACCGGAAACCTATGAGAATCCAGATATCTATATCGGGATATATGAACGAAAATTAAGCAGTCATGTATTAAGGCTGATACCACAACGGATCACGGTGGGAATCGGCTGCAGACGGGGGACATCCGCAGAGCAGATAGAACAGCTGGTGGATAAGATACTGAAAGAATCACATATTAATAAGAAAAGTATTGGCAGGATCGCAAGCATTAATCTAAAAAAAGACGAAGAGGGATTGCTTACATTTTGCAACAAATATAACATAGAGCCGGAATTTTATCCGGCAGAAGAATTAAAAAAAGTAGAAGGAGAATTCAGTGTTTCTACATTTGTAAAAAAGGTTACTGGAGTGGATAATGTATGTGAAAGAAGTGCTGTATATACAGGTGGTACACTGCGGATCAGAAAACAGGCAGAAAATGGTGTGACAGCAGCATTTGCCTGGGATAATTGGAGGGTGAAGTTTGAATAAGGTATATGTGATAGGAATGGGACCGGGGGCATATGAACAGATGACGGTGAAAGCAGTCCGGACGCTGGAAAAATGTGATGTGATCGTCGGATATACCGTATATATCGAATTATTAAAAGAATATTTTCCGGATAAGAGATATCTGACAACGTCCATGAGACAGGAGGCAGCACGGTGCAGGATGGCATTCGAAGAGGCAGCAAAAGGAGATGTAACGGCAATGGTATGCAGCGGAGATGCCGGGATATACGGAATGGCAGGACTGATGTATGAAATCGGTGAGGAATATCCGGAAGTCGCGATCGAAGTAATCCCGGGAGTGACAGCGGCACTGGGAGGTTCTGCGGTACTTGGAGCAGCAGTCGGACATGATGTCAGTCTGATCAGTTTAAGTGATCTTCTGACACCGTGGGAATTGATCGAAGAAAGGCTTCGCTGTGCGGCAAAAGCTGATTTTGTGATCTGCCTTTATAATCCCTCCAGCAGGAAACGCAGTACCTATCTTGCAAAAGCATGTGAGATCATGCTGGAATATAAGGCGGAAGATACCGTCTGCGGAATAGTGAAAAACATTGCCCGCGAGGGAGAAACAATGCAGACACTGACACTGAAAGAATTAAAAGAGACAACAGTAGATATGTTCTCTACTGTATTTATCGGAAATAAACAGACAAAAGTAATTCGGGAAAAAATGGTTACACCAAGGGGATATCGTATATGAAAGACAAAAAGATTCTATTATATGCAGGGACAACAGAAGGAAGAAAATTAGCATCTTATCTCGGAAGAAGAGGCGTAAGACTGCACGTCTGTGTGGCAACCGCTTATGGGGAGAGTCTGCTTCCGGAAGAGAAGAATATAACGGTGACACACGACCGGATGGACAGTGGGCAGATGGGCGAGTTTATGAGGGTGTTTGAGCCGGATTATGTGATCGATGCAACGCATCCATATGCCAAAGAAGTGACCAAAAACTTGAAAAGTGCCTGCGAGGTTATGCAGGTTCCGTATTTAAGACTGGTCAGGGGAAGTGAAGAGACCAAAGAAAGCATCTGTGTGGAAAATATGGATGAAGCGATAAAGTATCTGGAAAAAACAGAAGGAAATATTCTGGTAACAACAGGAAGCAAGGAGCTGGAATCCTATACAAGACTGACGGATTACGAAAGCCGGGTATATGCGCGCGTTCTGTCTATTGGCCAGGTGGCAGTTAATTGTGAAGAACTTGGATTCTCCGGACGTCATCTCATCTGTATGCAGGGACCGTTTTCTACGGAAATGAATCGTGCCATGTTAAAGGAATATGATATTGCTTATATGGTAACGAAAGAATCAGGACTTGCAGGCGGATACCCGCAGAAATGTCAGGCTGCACTAGAAGCCGGTGTGAAAATGGTTGTGATCGGAAGGCCGGAAGAAGAAGAGGGAATGAATTTTGAAGAAATGTCCAAATTCCTTCAGAAAGAACTGGAACTGGATAATCACTGGAAAGTTACACTGGTGGGAATCGGTGCAGGTGCCAGAGACCAGGTTACACTGGAAGCAAAAAGATGCTGTCAGGAAGCAGAACTTCTGATCGGAGCAGGCAGGATGATCGAGGCAGTGGCAGAAGTCGGACAGACCATATATGAAGCATACCGCCCGGATGAGATCATTTCTTATATCAAAGAAAATCCGGAATATGAAAATGTAACGATTGCGTTGTCCGGTGATACAGGATTTTACAGCGGTGCGAAGAAGATTCTGGAATTGACGAAAGATGACCCACAGATTGAGACAAAAGTGGTGCCTGGAGTATCATCCATCATATATTTTGCATCAAAGCTTGGCGTAACATGGGAGGATGCGGCACTAGTAAGCCTGCATGGAAGAAAAGAAAATCTGATGGCGGTCATTAAGGAGAATAAAAAGGTATTCGCCCTTGTAAGTAATGCAGAAGAGATCCGTCAGATCCTGACAAAAATGACGGAATATGGAATGGGCGAAGTAACAGTCAGGATCGGAACAGAACTTTCTTATAAGAATGAAGAGATTCAGACAGGAACAGCAAGATCACTGCTTCATTACAAAGGAGAGAATCTGGCGGTCCTTTATATTGAAAATGAATCCGGCGGCGAAAGCCCGGTGATTCCGGCAATTCCGGATGATACATTTGTACGTGGCGATGTACCGATGACCAAGGAAGAAGTAAGAAGCATTTCGATTGCTAAACTTAAGATTAAGAAGGATGCAGTTGTATATGATGTCGGAGCAGGAACAGGCTCTATTTCCGTAGAGGCCGCCATGGTTGCAACGCAAGGTAACGTCTATGCAATTGAACAGAAAGTGGAGGCGCAGGAACTGATCCGTGAAAATGCAAGGCGGATGCACGTGGATAATCTGCATGTGATAGAAGGTATGGCGCCGGAGGCACTGGAAGAACTGCCGGCACCTGATTGCGTATTTATCGGGGGCAGTAAAGGAAAGTTGTATGAAATCCTGGATGCTATCCGGAAGAAGAACTCATTTGTACGGGTGGTGCTCAATGCAATCTCACTCGAGACGATGATGCAGGTGTTAAAATATACGGAAGAGAATGAGATAGAAGAGGCAGAAGTCATTCAGGTAGCGGTAAGCCGTGCGAAAAAAGTGGGCAGTTATCATATGATGAATGGACAGAATCCGATCTATGTGATCAGCTTTACGAGCAGACCGGCAAAAAAGGAAGCAGATCCGGAAAATGAAGACGATTTCGTTCTGGAAGAAATCAATCTGGACGAGGTGGAACCGGAAGATATGACCGGAGATATTGTGGAGGATATTACGAAAGTGATCTCTGTAGGGGATCTGACACCGGAGAAAATCCGGGAAGAAATGGAGGAATCTGAGTAATGAAACTTCCTAGAATTCTGATTACTGCGATGAAAAGTGGCGCAGGTAAAACCATGCTGACCTGCGGAATATTGAAAGCAATGAAGATGCAGGAGATAAATCCTGCGTCTTTTAAGTGCGGGCCGGATTACATTGATCCAATGTTCCACAAGACTGTGATCGGCATCAGCAGCTATAATCTGGATTCCTTTTTGTGTGGAGAAAATGGAGTCAGAGAGATCCTGAAAAAAAATGGTGCCGGAGCAGATATTTCCGTAATGGAAGGTGTTATGGGATACTATGATGGGATCGCAGGGATCTCTTCAGAGGCGAGTGCTTATGATATTGCCAGAATTACCGATACCCCGGCTGTGATGATCCTGGACTGTAAAGGACTAAGCGTGTCTGCAGTGCCGTGTATCCAGGGGTTTTTGCATTATAAAGAAGACAGCCGTATCAAAGGCGTAATTCTGAACCGTTTGTCTCCGATGATGTATGGAAGAATGAAAGAGATGATCGAGGTGCAGACAGGAATCAAAGTCTACGGCTATGTTCCGGTTATGAAAGATTGTGCACTGGAGAGCCGTTATCTGGGACTGAAGCTTCCAAAAGAACGAAAAGATACGGAAGACAAACTCACAAGACTGGGAGAACAGATTCTGAAAAGTGTAGATATCGCAGGCCTTCTGGAACTGGCAGAAAATGCACCGGAGCTGCAAGAAAATGCACAGTATAGTACAGAATCGGTTAGAACAAAAGATACGGTACGGATCGGGCTTGCAAGTGACGATGCATTCTGTTTTTTCTATCAGGATAATCTGGAACTGTTGCAGGAGATGGGAGCGGAACTGATTCCTTTTTCTCCTCTTTACGATAAGCAGATTCCGGAAAAGCTGTCGGGACTTTTGTTCTATGGCGGTTATCCGGAACTATATGCAGAAGAACTAAGTAAAAATGAGTCAATGAAGACGAGTATTAAAAAAGCATTGAACGGCGGAATGCCATGTATCGCGGAGTGTGGAGGATTCATGTACCTGCAGGAATATATCAGAGATGAAAGCGGCACAGAATTTCCAATGGTTGGATTTTTAGAAGGGAAAAGTTATCCGACAGGTTCCTTAAAGCGATTCGGCTATGTTACCCTGACAGGGGGAAGAATATTCGGTAAAGAAGCAGGAGATATCCCGGCACATGAATTTCATTATTATGATTCAGAAGTATGCGGGGAAGCATTTCTGGCGGAAAAACCAATGTCAAACCGTTCGTGGAAATGCATGATCAGTACCGATACGGTACTGGCAGGATATCCGCATATTCATTATTATGGAAATGAAAAGATTCCGGAGAACTTTCTGGAACAATGCAGAAGATGCAGGGAACAAGAGAAAAGAGCTAGGGAAAGAGATAGAACATAGAGAACAGAGAGGATAAAAAGCATGGCAGAGCAAAGTTTAGAACAACTGGAACAGGAATTCCATCAGATCGTATCTGGTATTCATCCGGCAGATGTAGTAACGAAAGGAAATGCGCAGAAAAAGTGGAACTCCATTGCGAAACCGTTACACAGTCTGGGAAAACTAGAAGATCATATTATGCAGATTGCGGCACTGACCGGCGATACAGACGTGAATCTGAACCGGAAGGCGCTGATCGTGATGTGTGCGGATAACGGAGTGGTAGAAGAAGGTGTAACGCAGACAGGACAGGAAGTAACTGCAATTGTTGCAGAGAATTTTCTGACATGTAATACCAGTGCGGCGATCATGTGTAAAAAAGCCGGTGTAGATATCTTTCCCATCGATATCGGTATGGCAGCGGATACAAAAGTCCCAAGGTATAAAACGGCAAATGGAACCGCAAATATGACCAAAGGTCCGGCTATGACAAGAATGCAGGCGTTACAGGCAATCTTAACCGGGATCCATCAGGTGAAGGAAAAGAAGAAAGCCGGATATAAGATCATTGCTACCGGAGAGATGGGAATCGGAAATACGACGACCAGCAGTGCCGTGGCTTCCGTACTTCTGGGAGACGAACCGGCAGAGATAACGGGACGGGGAGCAGGACTGACGAACGAAGGATTGGAAAGAAAAATACACGCGATCGAGAAGGCGATAGCGGTCAATCGTCCGAAATGGGATGATCCGGTGGATGTACTGGCAAAAGTAGGCGGATTCGATTTGGCGGGAATCACCGGACTCTATCTGGGAGGTGCTGTATATCGAATCCCGATTGTAGTTGATGGATTTATCTCAGCGGTTGCGGCACTTGCGGCCGTCAGAATCTGTGAGTGGGTCAAAGATGCGATGATTGTGTCACATGTCTCGAAAGAACCTGGAATGCAGAAGATCCTGAAAGAGTTACACATGGATGCACCATTGCATGCAGATATGTGCCTGGGTGAGGGAACTGGAGCTGTGGCATATCTTCCGGTGCTGGATCTTGCGGCAGAAGTGTATGGACGGATGAGTACATTTTCAGAAAATGACATCGAAGATTATAAAGAATTAGGTGAGAAAGAATGATACATCTGGTGACAGGCGGAAGCGGAAGCGGTAAATCTGAGTATGCGGAGAACTGGCTGACAGGCAGAAATAAGAAGGATGGTACTTACATATATATTGCAACCATGCAGCCATACACAGAAGAAACGATGAAAAAGATTGAAAGACATCACAGGCTGAGAGCCGGAAAAGGATTCCGGACATTGGAAAAATATACAGATCTATCAGAACTTGAGATACCAAAGAATCAGGGAATCCTTCTGGAGTGCATATCGAATCTGGTGGCCAATGAGCTTTACAGAGAAGATGGGACATTGAATGATTTAAAAGAAACAAAAGAAAAAGTATTGGCAGGAGTACGCAGACTGAGCAATTCTACGACACGTCTTGTAATTGTTACAAATGAAGTGAACGCAGATATAAACAGCTATAGCGAAGAGACGGAAAAATATCGGGAATGCATCGGAATGGTGAATCAAAGTCTTGCAGAGCTTGCAGATATAGTAACGGAAGTTGTGTATGGAATTCCGGTATGCATTCGTAAGGAGCAAAAGAAGTATGAAGAGTATAAAAAGAATATGGAATAGTTTCAAAATTGCGTTTTCTATGTACAGCAGGATTCCGATGCCGCGCAGCGAATGGACAGATGAAAATAAATCGTATGCAATGTGTTTTTTCCATGGATCGGTGCAGTGATCGGACTTTTGTCTTATGGAGTGTTTCGGTTTTCAAAATGGTTTGATGGGAATGGAGGAGGAAATTATTCCTTATTTTTTGTAATATTTCTGATCCTGATCCCGGTATTTATTACGGGAGGAATTCATCTGGACGGATTTCTGGATACACAGGATGCGCTGAGTTCCTGGCAGACGAAAGAGCGTCGTCTGGAAATACTGAAAGATTCCCACGCAGGAGCATTTGCTATCATTTCATGTACCATCTATTTTCTGATGTATATTGGCGTGTATTCTTGTCTGAGTGTACGGAGTATGGAAGTGATCGCATATAGCTTCATGCTATCAAGAACATTGAGTGGACTGTCTGTAGTTACATTTCCACAGGCAAGGAAGAAAGGTATGGTGGCAGATTTTTCGGAAAGTGCATCGACCAGAATTACAAGAATGGTATTGGGCATTTATCTGATTGTACTGTGTTTCCTGATTCCACTGACCGGAGGGATCTGCGGAATCGGATGTGTGATCTCGGCAGGCGTGGTATTTGGATATTATTACCGGATGGCGATGAAGAATTTCGGCGGTGTGACCGGGGATCTGTGTGGATATTTCCTGCAGGTATGTGAACTTGTGATGGCGCTTGTCGTGGTAGTAGTGGATATCATAGTAAAAAGCGGAATCATCAAATGATGAACAGGCTGGATAAAAGTGTGGAAAGAATGAAGAAAACAAGTGGCAGAAAGAAAACAGCAGAGAAATAGTAGAAAATAACAGAAAGATGAAAATACAGGATTGGAGGAAGGAAAAGAAGTCATGATCATGATAATAGGCGGCGCATATCAGGGAAAACTTGCATTCGCAAAGAAAATCTACAGATGTCACATGGGCAGACGGTGCGGTATGTACGGAAGAAGAACTATATAGCTGCGAAGGAATATATCATTTCCATCAGTATATCGAAAGAAAGATAAAGGAAGGAGAACCGATAGATGATCTTGCAGAAGAACTGATTCGGAAGAATCCGGAACTGATCCTGATCACAGATGAGATCGGATACGGAATCGTGCCGGTTGACCGGATGGAACGGGAATACAGAGAGCAGACCGGAAGAGTGTGCACGCGCCTTGCGGCATATTCGGAGAAAGTATACCGTGTGATGTGCGGAATCGGACAGGTGATAAAGGAAGTATGAGGATTTATCTGATACGTCATTCGATGACGAAAGGAAATAAAGAAAAACGCTATATCGGAACGACGGATGAATCTTTATGTCTGGAAGGAATACAGCTTTTGGAAGAGAGAAAAGGAATGTATCCTGAGGTTACATATGTCTATGTAAGTCCGATGAAGCGGTGCGTGCAGACGGCAGAGATCATTTATCCGGAGATGATGAAAGCAGGAGCATATAGCTGTAATGAAAAGTTACGGGAGTGTGATTTTGGCCTGTTTGAAAATCATAATTATATCGAACTTTCCGGCAGCCCGGAGTATCAGGCATGGATAGACAGTGGTGGAAAGCTGCCATTTCCGGAAGGGGAAAGCAGGGAAGCGTTCATCCGGCGGACACTGGAAGGGTTCCGGGAAGTCGTACGGGATGCGCAGGCACATGACCGGGAGACGATTGCGGTTGTGGCACATGGCGGAACGATCATGAGTATCATGGAACGGTATGCAGTAAAGGAAGACGGGACGCCAGCAGGAAGTTATTATGATTATCAGATAAAGAATGGAGAAGGATATGAACTTAGAATTTCAGAGAATGACATATATGACGATCGCGATCGTGGCGGGCTTTGTTCTGGATCTGATCTTCGGGGATCCAAGATGGCTGTATCATCCGGTGAGGCTGATCGGGCATCTGATATCGGGAACCGAAAGAATTATCAGAAACTGTCTGCCGGCGAATAAGACAGGGGAACGCATCGGTGGAGGGATTCTGGTGCTGGTGGTTGTGACGGTCAGTACAGGAGTTCCGGCGGTGATCTTATCGGTTGCATATAAGTATTTCTGGCAGCTTGGACTTGCACTGGAAAGCTTCTGGTGTTATCAGATCCTTGCAACGAAATCCCTGAAAGTAGAAAGTGACAGGGTCTACATAGCACTGAAAGACAAGGGCCTGGAGGCCGGGAGAAAGGCCGTGTCCATGATCGTCGGAAGAGATACACAGAATCTGACGGAAGAAGGTGTGACCAAGGCGGCCGTAGAGACGGTGGCAGAGAATACATCGGATGGTGTGATCGCACCGTTATTTTATATGCTGATCGGCGGAGCTGTTCTGGGATTTGCTTATAAGGCAATTAATACGATGGATTCGATGGTCGGTTATAAGAACGACCGGTATCAATGGTTTGGAACGGCTGCCGCGAAGCTGGATGATGTGGTGAATTTTATTCCGGCGAGGGTATCGGCAGTACTGATGATCGCGGCGTCATATCTGACCGGAATGGATGGAAAGAATGCAGCACGTATCTTCCGAAGAGACCGCTTTAATCATAAAAGTCCGAACTCGGCACAGACAGAAGCAGTCATGGCGGGGGCGCTGGATGTGCAGCTTGCAGGAGATGCATGGTATTTTGGAAAGCTGCATAAGAAGCCGACGATCGGAGATCCGGTCCGGGAGATGGAACTATTGGATATCCGGAGATCGCATAAGCTGTTATATGGGACGGCAATGCTTGGTCTGATACTTGGAATCATCCTCCGGATTCTGGTTCTGTAGATGATATTGATAATAAAAATCAAAAAACAAATAATATTATCTGCAAATTATGAATAAAAAGTTAGAATTGTGCAAACAATGTTCCTGTTGACTAACATAGTCAGTGCAACTTACAATATAAAAAAGAGGTAAAGAAGGTGTTAGTTATGCAGGCATTGTCAAAGGCGGCGGCTGGAAAAAGCTACACCATCAAGTGGATGTTCGGCATCCCGGAAGTTCTGGATAAGATCCGAAAATGTAAGATTGATGAAGGCAGTGAGATCACAGTCATTCAGAATTCCGGAAGAGACCTGATCATCAGGAGTGGTGAGAAGCGGATCGCAATGAGCAGCGATGCGGCAACAAGAATTCAGGTATAAGATTCCGGTTGACTATTTTCTGCAAAGTGAGTAAGATGGTTGTAGCAAAATAGCAGAGAGAGCGGTTTATCCGCACAGGTGAAGGAACGTTGGCAGAACCAAAAGAGACAGTTCACGGTGGAGACATTTACCGGAATCCATCTGTTACAGATTATTCTGTAAACAGTAACCCGCTGGGAGTTCCCGAAGCGGTACGAAAGAGCGTACAGGAAAGTGCAGACAGGATCATGTATTATCCGGATGTCAGATGCGACAGACTTCGGGAGTCGATCAGTGATTTTGAGAGAATAGAAAAAGAAAAGATACTCTGCGGCAATGGTGCTGCAGAGCTTTTTTTGCTGTCGTAATGGCAGTGAGACCGAAAAAAGCACTGGTGACGGCACCAGCTTTTTCCGAGTATGAGCGGGCACTTGGCACAGTTGGAGCAGAGGTACAATATTACAGATTAAAAGAAGAACAGGATTTCCGGATACAGGAGGATATACTGGAACAGATTACGGAAGATACAGATATGATATTTCTGTGCAATCCCAATAATCCGACCGGACAGACAACGGAAAAAGAACTGCTGATCCGTGTGATGAACAGGTGTAATAAATGCGGTACGATACTGGTCCTGGATGAGTGTTTTATAGAGTTTCTGGAAGAACCAGAAAGATATGAATGCCGGGGGTATCTGACACAGTATCCGAATGTGGTCATTATCAAAGCATTTACGAAAATATTCTGTATGCCGGGTGTAAGACTTGGATATGCATTGTGTGAGAATGCAGCTCTTAGGAAACGAATGAGGCAATGCTCCAGCCGTGGAATGTGTCGGTAACGGCACAGGAAGCAGGTGTGGCAGCACTTGTTGATTGCGAAGCATATTTAAAGAGAACGAAAGAATATATAAAAAAAGAAAAGTTCTGGATGACAGAGCGGATGAGAAAGCTTGGTCTGAATGTATGGGGATCGGAAGCAAACTATATATTTTTTAAAGGAAAAGCAGGGCTGTATGAGAAGGCACTGAAAAGCGGACTGTTGATCCGGGACTGCAGTAACTATGAAGGACTGACAGAAGGGCATTACCGGATTGCAATAAGATCTGAAGAAGAGAATGAAAGGTTGATAACATGGCTGGAAAAATTATGATACAGGGGACAATGTCCAACGCAGGAAAGAGTCTTCTGTGTGCGGGACTTTGTAGAATATTCAAACAGGACGGATACCGGGTGGCTCCGTTCAAATCCCAGAATATGGCACTGAATTCCTTTATTACAGAGGATGGACTGGAGATGGGACGTGCACAGGTTGTGCAGGCAGAGGCAGCAGGCGTGGCGCCGCAGGTAGAGATGAATCCGATCCTGTTAAAGCCGACCAACGATGTAGGATCACAGGTGATCGTAAATGGTGAAGTCTTGAAGAATATGAGTGCAAGAGAATATTTTGCTTATAAAAAGCAGCTCATACCGGACATTATGAAAGCATTTCACAAATTAGAAGAAGAGAATGACATCATTGTGATCGAAGGAGCGGGAAGTCCGGCAGAGATCAACCTGAAGAAAGATGATATTGTAAATATGGGGCTGGCGAAGATGGTAGATGCGCCGGTGCTTCTGGTCGGAGATATTGACCGCGGAGGAGTATTTGCCCAGCTTCTGGGGACGCTTATGCTCCTGGAAGATGATGAGAAAGAACGTGTAAAGGGACTGGTCATCAACAAATTCCGCGGGGATAAGACAATCCTGGATCCCGGTATTGTCATGTTGGAAGAAAGAGGCGGCATTCCGGTAGTCGGAGTTACACCGTATATGCAGGTCGAGATTGAAGATGAAGACAGTCTGACAGAGCGTTTTAACATGACAAAGTGTGGAAAAGGTGCAGAAGAAAGAATCGGTCTGGTGGATATCGCAGTCATCCGGACACCGAGAATTTCGAACTTTACGGATTTCATGCTGTTGGAAAATGCTCCGGGAGTGAATCTGCGTTATGTAAAGAATCCAAGAGAACTGGGAAATCCTGATATGATCATCCTTCCGGGAACAAAAAATACGATGGGAGATCTGAAATGGTTAAGACAGAGCGGAATGGAAGCGAAGATTCTGAAGGCGCATGCCGGCGGCTGTGTGGTCTGGGGAATCTGCGGCGGCTACCAGATGCTGGGGCAGTCGCTCAGTGATCCGGAAGGCGTGGAAGATGGCGGCAGTATGAAAGGACTCGGCCTTTTGCCGGTAACGACTACATTTACCACAGAAAAGACCAGAACAAGGGTGAATGGAACACTCCTTCATGTGGAGGGGAATCTGAAAGCACTTGAGAATCTGAAGTTTGAAGGATACGAGATCCATATGGGAAAGACCGAACTTCTGGAAGGATGTCCGATGAATCAGATTCACGATACGGTGAAGAAAAAGGACAGACAGATTCCGGATATGGAGCCGGAAAACAGAATAGAGAACAGTACAGACGGAATCTCGCATGGAAATGTATACGGAACATACATCCACGGCATTTTTGATAAGGAGAAAATTGTATCGGAGATCGTAAAATCCCTGGCAGAAAAGAAAGGACTTTCAATGGAAGAAGTGGAAGGTGTAGACCTGAAAGCATTCAAAGAAAGCCAGTATGATCTTCTGGCAGATACACTCAGAAAACATCTGGACATGAAGGCAATCTATCAGATCATGGGAATGCAGAAATAATTTTTCGGGATTACTATGTATTCGTAAGGAGCTGTAGATACCAAAGTATGCAAGAGAAGTTCCGATGGCAAGTTTTGTAGTTAGAAAAGATGAGATGTGGGCTATGACGGACTATGAAGAGAAAGGAAGAAAACGTTGAATATACAGAAAAATAATCACGCGGCACATACTAAAATAGAGATAGAAAATGTTCTTCCGACAGAGATCGAAAAGCGCAGCTTTGAGATCATTACGGAAGAACTGGAGCAGGAAGGCATCGTGCTTCCTGAGATTCAGGCACCAATTACAAAGCGCTGCATACATACCAGTGCGGATTTTGATTATGCGAAGAATCTGGTGTATTCCGAGCATGCGGTGGAGAAAGCACTCGAAGCGATCAGAGGCGGTGCTTCCATCGTAACCGATACACAGATGGGGCGTTCCGGAATTAACAAAAAGAGACTGGCACAGTACGGCGGTCAGGTATACTGCTTCATGTCAGATGAAGATGTGCACAGGCGGCAAAGAAGAATGGAACCACAAGAGCTGTTGCCAGTATGAAAAAGGCGTGTGAACTGAACGAAAAACTGATCTTTGCCATCGGAAATGCACCGACAGCACTAATTCACCTGTATGAACTGATCAAAGACGGAAGAATCCGTCCGGAGCTCGTGATCGGTGTACCGGTCGGCTTTGTAAATGTGGTACAGTCCAAAGAACTGATCCTGACTCTGGAAGATACCCCGTATATTGTAGCGAGGGGGAGAAAAGGCGGAAGTAATATTGCGGCATGTATCTGTAACGCACTGATCTATATGCTGTAGGGAGGAAGAATTTATGACATTACAGCAGTTAAGGTATATTACCATGGTTGCGGAGAAGGGGACGATAAGTGAGGCGGCAAAAGAGCTGTTCATTTCCCAGCCGAGTCTTACCAATGCGATTCGGGAACTGGAGCAGGAGATGCAGGTGACGATTTTTCACCGGACGAATAAAGGGGTGACGATCACCGCAGAGGGAGATGAATTTCTCGCCTATGCAAGACAGATTCTGGATCAGGTCGGCTCATGCAGGAGAGGTATCTGAATGTAAATGAACGGAACCCGAGATTTTCCGTATCCTGCCAGCATTATTCTTTTGCGGTCAATGCATTTGTAGATGTGATCCGTAAATTTGATGCGAGAAAATATGATTTTACACTGCGGGAGACACAGACTTATGAGATCATCGAAGATGTGGCGAAGCTGAAAAGTGAGATAGGTATTCTGTATACTTCTTCACAGAATGAGACGATCATCATGAAACTGATCCGTCAGAATGATCTGAAATTCGAAGAGTTATTCGTAGCAAAGCCACATGTATTTATCAGTTCAAAGCATCCGTTGGCAGATAAGGAAGCACTGACACTGGAAGATCTGGAGGAGTATCCGTATTTGTCATTTGAGCAGGGGGATTATAATTCCTTTTATTTTTCCGAAGAGATATTAAGCACACTGGACCGGAATAAGAACATCAAAGTCAGAGACCGGGCAACGCTTTTCAATCTGGCGGTCGGCCTGGACGGGTATACGGTAAGCTCCGGCGTGATCAGTAAAGAACTGAACGGTGAGAATATCATCGGGAAGCCGCTTCTGGTGGATGAATATATGCGGATTGGAACGATCGTGCGGAAAGATGTGGCACTGAGCCGGTATGGAAAGGTGTATATGGAAGCGTTGAAAAAATACACAGGCGGGATGTAAGAATAATTCAGAATAATGGTGAAAAGCAGTGGAAAAAGGTTTCGTTTGTAAAAGAAGTTGCAGAAGAAGTCTGGGAGGCTTAATATCAAATTGAATATATAAAAAGATATGAAAGATATATCAAATATACGTTTCACATTTTTGATATTCTCTCGTATAATAGTCTGCTGAGGGGGATTGGTTTGAAAACGTAAAAACGTGTGAAAGCAATTCCCCGTTTTTTCTAAGGAGATGAAAACATGGGAGTAATGAAAAGTTTATTTTCCGGGAAACAGATGTCGGAGGCATTCATCTGTAGTGCATTTCTGGCTTTATCGGGAGGATTTCAGGATGCATATACCTATAATACGCGTAATGAAGTATTCTCGAATGCACAGACAGGTAACGTGGTGCTGATGAGCCAGAATTTCATGACGGGAAAATGGGAGGCGGGACTGAAGTATTTATTTCCGCTTTTTGCATTTGCTTTGGGTGTTCTGATCGCAGAACAGATCCAGCATAAGTATAAATATGCAAAACGTCTGCACTGGAGACAGGGAATTCTGGGAGCAGAGATTATAATCCTGTTCATTGTAGGATTTATTCCACAACGCGGAAATATGATCGCGACTGTTCTGGTATCCTTTGCCTGTGCGATGCAGGTGCAGAGTTTCCGGAAGGTGAATGGATTCTCATATGCGAGTACGATGTGTATCGGTAATTTGAGAAGCGGAACGGCAGCACTGTCTTTTTATCTGAGAGAAAGAAGACCAGAGCAGCTGCGCCAGGCAATGTATTATTTGGGAATCATAGTTCTGTTTGCGATAGGAGCCGGAATCGGCGGCAATCTTTCTGCCAATTACGGAATCCATATGATATGGGTATCGTGCGGACTTTTGATTGTCAGCTTCCTGCTGATGTTCCTGGATATAGAAGCACGGGGAAGCAGAGCATAATAGAAGAAAAAATAAGAGACATTGATCCGCTGTCAGATGCGGATCAATGTCTCGATTAGTTTCTGTGCTGCAATACTTTGTGGCCTGGAAGCATTCTGTACAAGACAGATGTGTCTTGCAGGAAGAGATTCTTTCAGATGAATCTGAAGAATTTCCCCGCGCTTCAGCGGTTCTTCTGCAAGTTTCTCCGGATAGAAGCCGATACCGAGATTGTGCTGGATCAGGGCCAGACACTGATCGGTAGATGTAACTTCCAGATCCGGACGGAACGGAAAGCCGTGGGAAGAAAAGTACTGAATATGAAGATCTCTGGTGCTGGTGTTATTCTCCAGCGAGACAAAAGGATATTCCGCAAGTTCTTCCAGCGCGCAGATGTGAAAAGCCAGTTCTTTGTATTTCGGACCGGCGATCAGAATTTCCCGGAAAGAACCAAGGGAAATCTTCTGGAACTGCTTCTGGACCGAAAGAGGTGTTGTTACAACTGCGAAATCCACCAGCCCGCTTTCCAGGGAAGCGATTGCCTGCGGAGTGGAATGGTTGGAAATCTTAAGCCTTACATGTGGATAATGATTGTGAAATGCTTCTAATTTTGGCAGCAACATAATACGTAGTGCGTTTTCGCTGACTCCGATGGAGATGAGTCCGCTGGTAAGGCTCTGGTCACGCTTCAACTCGGTTTCTCCGAGCTCCAGTTGTTCAAAGGCAATTGCAACGTGGTTAAAAAGCTTCTGTCCTTCCGGAGTCAGTGAGACTCCACGGTTCGAACGGACGAAAAGATGGCAGCCAAGTTCTGTCTCAAGATTATTCATACACCGGGTAATATTCGGCTGGTTATTGTGTAATACCTCTGCCGCTTTTGTAAAACTGTGCTGTTGTGCGACATGGTAGAAAATGCGGTAATAATCGTATGTACTCATAATATCCTCCAAAATAATATATAAAATTGATATATAAAAATAATTTGCTATCTTTTATCCAGATGATGCCAGATAAGTATAATATATCCCATGTGAAAAGACAATGTTAAGAAATAAAAAATATATTACATTGTAGAAAAAAAACGTAGTATACTGATTTATATTTTTTTATGAACAGATGTGTTTGTAACAAAAATAATGGATACACCTGAGAGGAGAGACTTAATTATGGTAAAAATGAATGTAAAATTTGAAACACCGGAACAGCTTGTAGAATTTTCAAGAATGTGTCAGAAAGTAGAGGCTGATACTCTGATTGAAGATACTGTACATAAACTTATCATTGATGGAAAATCAGTTATGGGAATGATGACAGTTACATTGAATCAGAGGCTGATCTTTGTAGTAGATGGTTCTGATGAGAAAGAGGTACTTTCTACATTTGAAAAATATCGTACGGAAGATATGGTACAGAAGCAGAATCTGGGTTAATAATTGCATTTTACAGATACTTGTGGTATCGTAGTCAAAGTGAAAAAAATAGAATGAAAACTGCAGGTGCCGGTTGGATAAGATTGATCAGAGCCGGTGAAAAGGGAAACAGGTGCAAGTCCTGTACGAACTCGTCACTGTGAGCAGGGAATATCAGAAAAGAAAAAAGTCACTGGATAACGGGAAGACAAGCTTCTGATGTATGGATCTGTGAGTCAGGAGACCTGCCTGTAGCGTACATGGAAGTAAATCCGGACCACGAGTAATTGGTTGTACAAAAATGGAGGAAAATTATAATAAATTCACAAGGCCATTTTATACCCTTTTACGGATGATTTCGTGGAAGGGTATTTTTGGTGACAGAAAAGTAGTAGGGAGAGAGTAAAAGATGAAACACAATTCCAAGCAATTTTTGGCCTTATTTATGGCTGTGTCTATGGCAGTTGCACCGGTATCGGGAGTGTATGCGGAAGATCAGAATGCAGCTGTAGAAGATACATTGAGTGAGAATAAACAGGATAATGATGAAGCTGGACAGACAGAGCCGGAAGCCGCTGCCGGACAGACAGAGTCGGAAGCTGCTGCCGGACAGACAGAAAGCAGTGTGACGACAGATACAAGTCAGGAAGTCACAAAAGAAGCCGGGAAAAATCAGGTAGCTGTCGAAAAGGTACAGAATACGCAGGAAGACGGAACCGCCCCACAGACGGAACCAATCGGCGAAGATGAAATATTTGAGAACATTACTGATATCAGCGGTATGGCAGGTGCTTTGAAAGACGGAGAATATAGTGTTGATGCGGATCATTTTTCGGCAAAACTGACTTCGGGTGGTTCAAGCAAGGTGAAGATTGAGTGTCAAAAAGTAATCGTAAAGAATGGAAAAGCAACAGCCTGGATAAATTTTAGCAGTTCTAAGTATGATAAAGTATGGGTGAAAGTGAATGGAACCCAGAACATATATCATGCAAAACCGAGAGAAGGCGAGGCCGGAGTTGCATTTGAGATTCCTGTTAATTTAAATAGTTCAATGACTTTTATGGCACATACCAGTTCCATGAGTGGAAAAAATATTGCATATACGATCAATATTGCAATCCCGGAAGATACAGTCCCGTCGACACCATCCACACCGGATCAGACCGTTATTACGGAATTAAGTTTCAAAGAGGGATCTGAACTCAGCATGAAAGAGGGAGAAGTTCAGAAACTGACACCTCAGTTCACACCGGCATTATCAGCATCTGAGACAGCACCGGATATGACATGGACTTCTTCTGATCCAAAGATTGTAACCGTTGCAAAATCCGGAACACAGGCTGAGGTGACCGCAGTGAAAGCAGGGACTGCTGAGGTGACTGTGTCTATTAATAATGCGGAAGGAACAGAGCTTAAAGCCACATGCAAGGTAACGGTAACAGCATCGGAAACAGAAAATAAAACCCTGACAGATGGAAATTATCAGGTAGATGTGGATACTGGAAATAAGATGTTCAAAGTTACGAATTGTATCCTGACATCTGAAAAAGGTAAGATGTATGCTGTAATCACATTAAGCGGAACCGGATATGATTATCTTTATATGGGATCAGCAGCCGATGCGGCAGAAGCTGCAGCAAAAGACTACATTTCATATGTGGCTGATGAGGCAGGAAAATATATATACAAAGTTCCGGTAGAAAGTCTGGATAAAGGAATTGCAGTTGCGGCACATTCCATTAAAAAAGATAAATGGTATGACCGTACACTTATATTTTCATCTGCCTCTGCAAAACGTATCATAGCAGACGGAACCTATCAGGTGAATGCTGAAGCCGGCGGAAAGATGTTCCGTGTTACGGATTGTGTTATGACTGTAAAGAATGGACAGATGACGGCGGCAGTTACATTAAGCGGTCAGGGTTATAACAGAATCTATCTGGGCGATGTAAATAACGCATCGGATGATGAAAAGAACTGGATCCTTCCGGATTCGCTTCTTGCAGAGCAGTATACATTTCAGATTCCGGTAGAGAAACTGGATGAGGTAATGACGATTGCCGTTCATACAACGAAGAGTAATAAATGGGATACCAGAACACTGACATTCCATTCAGAAGGCATGACTAAGATTGCGGACAGCAATCATGGAAATGCTTCGAATGGCAATAACGGAAGCAATGGATCGCTGACACCGGGCGGAAATAATAACAACCCGGGAAATACTTCCAATGGAAATAACTCAGGAAGTACAGGAAGCAATAACGGAAATACAGGAAATAATACAACAAACAATGGAAAACCGGACAAAGAATCAAAATACGAATCAGATCTGAACAAATCAACAGCCAGAGTTAACAGTGCACAGGCTTAAAAGATGGTGTATACACACCGGACAGCTTCTCATGGTCAGGTGGAACCGGAAAGGTAAGAATCAGCTGTAGTAAGGTAACAGTTACCGGTGGCCAGGCATATGCAACGATCACATTCAGCAGTACGCATTACCAGTATGTGAAAGCCAATGGAAATGTATATTATCCAAGTTCCAAAACAGGAAGCTCCACTTCCTTTGTAATTCCGGTGGAACTGAATAAGAATAATACGATTGTAGGTATGACAACAGCCATGTCTGCAGCACATGAGATTAAGTATACGATTTTTGTATACATTGCGGAAGCAGCAAAAGCAAATGCATCAACAAGAGCCAATGGAAAAGAAATTACCGTGATCGGTGTAAATGGCAGTGACAGCAGTAAGACGGCAGCTGCAAGTAAGAAACTGGATGAAGTAGCACCTGAGATCATCGGCCTGGAATATCAGTCAGAGACAAAAGCCGAGCATGCAAAATATTTCAAAATCTATCATTATGATCAGGGGATCACACTTCTGGAAATTGATATGAGCAAAAAGACGGGAAGAAAAGCAGCCGGTAAGAAATGGAAACAGTCTTCGGATACAAGCGGACTGAATCCTGCAGAGCAGGAGCAGGCAGCACTGTATCTGAACAAAGTTGTAAAATATCTGATCGTTCCGGAAAATGCAGAGATTCCTGCAGGACTTGATAAGGAAGTTATCGTGGTGAGACAGCCGGCAGATCATATCTATGCAGGAACCAATAAGATCATTTCCAAGATAGCCAAACTGGGACAGAATGATAAAGTGACGGCAGTTGGTGTAAAGAAAAAGAAGTGTAAGAATGAGACTATCAAAGAAAAGATGGAAAAGAAAGAAATCATTTACACAGGTAAATCCGGCAAATTAAATTATAAGAAACTGGTAAAAAATAAATGTGATCTGGCACTCCTTTCTTCCGGTATCCTGCCGAAAAAAGGAAGTAGTAAGAAAGCTGCCAGAAAGAAAATGAAAGCTTATCAGAAGATGACCGAGAAGATGACGCTTCTTGAGATGCCTGTGATCGTTGACCGTTCAAAAGATGAAAAGGGAAAAGATGCAAAGAAAGAATGGGAAAAAGTCTATCAGGTAATCCTCGGATGTGAAGATCAGAGTGCAGAATAAGGGTTATATAAGATGACCAGAATGCGGATCGCATAAAATGATCGGAATGCAGACAAAATATCATGTAATCAGAAAAAAAGTGGAGAAAAGAATGAAAAAGAGAACATATCGCTTGTTGTGTGTATTTGCAAGTACAGTGCTTCTGGTAACAGGAGCACTGACTGGATGCAGTAGTTCAGGCAAATCGGGTGTGTCCAAAGGAGACGGAACACAGCAGACAGAAGAAAACGGGGCAGAAGAAAAGAAAGCTCCGAAGATAGACGGACTGAAGTATCAGAAGACGATGCAGTTAAAATATGCCACAGGTTTTGATGTTTACTATTATAAAGGTGGATATAAATTACTGGATGTGCATGATGACAGACAGTATCTGATTGTTCCGGAAGGGAAGAAGAAACCGGCAGATCTGGATAAAGATATTGTGGCATTAAAACAGCCGCTGGATCACATTTATCTTGCGGCAACATCGGCAATGGCACTGTTCGATTCGATGGATGGCCTGGACAGTATCCGGATGTCAGGCGCACAGGCTTCAGACTGGTATATTGATAATGCGAAAAAAGCTATGGAGGAAGGCCGGATATTGTTCGCCGGAAAATACAGTGAGCCGGATTATGAGATGCTGGTAGATGAGGATTGTGATCTTGCAATTGAATCAACGATGATCCTGCATACGCCAAAAGTACAGGAAATGATCGAAGATCTGGATATTCCGGTATTTATCGACCGGTCCAGCTATGAAAGTCATCCGCTTGGCAGAACAGAATGGATCAAGGCTTATGCGGCAATGTTGAATAAAGAGGATGTGCAGATACATTTTTCGAGAAACAGACGAAGGTGATCGAAAACCTGAAAGATTTTAAGAATACGGGAAAGACGGTTGCTTATTTCTTTGTTAATGCAGATGGAACAGTGGTCGTAAGAAGCAGTAAAGATTATATTCCGAAGATGATTGATATTGCCGGAGGAAAATACATTTTTTCAGATCTTAAGAATACAGAAAGCAAGAGTGCTTCGGTAGAATTATCAATGGAAGAATTCTATTCAAAGGCGGAAGAAGCAGACTATCTGATCTACAATGCAACAATTGACAGTCCGATAAACAGTATTGCAGAGCTGACGGCAAAGAATGAACTGTTTAAGGATTTTAAAGCTGTGAAGAACGGTAATGTATGGTGCACCGGCAAATCACTGTATCAGGCAACGGATATAGTCGGTAATCTGATCACGGATATTCATCTGATGCTGACAGATGGAGATGAGAAGGATATGACATTCTTGTACAGGGTAAAATAATACAGTATAATAAGAATCAGGTGGGCAAAAGGAAATGTTCACCTGATTTTTCATCAAAGGAGAAATATAACGTGGCAGACACTTATAATCAGAAAACGGATCGGCAGAATACGGCCGGATCTGTTTATCAAAAGGAAATTTTTAAACGGCGTTCCAGATATATTCTGGTATTTTCTGTATTGACGGCAGCATTTTTGATTGTTACGGTTTTGAATATCAATACAGGAAATGTACATATCTCCTTGCCAGAGATCCTGAAAATACTGGCAAGACGGGGAGAGGGCGGAACGGAAGCAAATATTATATGGAAGATACGTCTGCCACGGGTTCTGATGGCAGCAATCCTTGGGGGAGCGTTGTCATTATCTGGATTCTTACTTCAGACTTTCTTTTCCAATCCGATCGCGGGACCGTTTGTCCTTGGAATTTCGTCCGGAGCGAAGATGATGGTGGCACTGGCAATGATATTCTTTTTGGAACGCTATGCATTTGTGTCTTCTTATACACTGATTGTTGCGGCATTTATCGGAGCATTGATCTCCACCGGTTTTATTTTACTGCTATCCAGGAAAATGAAGCATATGGCCACACTTCTGGTAGGTGGAATCATGATTGGCTACATTTGTTCGGCAATCACAGATTTTGTCGTTACATTTGCAGAGGATTCTGATATTGTCAATCTTCATGGATGGTCACAGGGGAGCTTTTCCGGAATGAACTGGAGTAATGTACAGGTAGCGGTGATCGTGATCGGTGTGACGACTGTACTTACATTTTTCCTGTCTAAGCCAATCGGTGCTTATCAGCTGGGAGAAGCTTATGCGCAGAGCATGGGAGTGAATATCCGCTTTTTCAGGGTGGCACTGATTCTTTTGTCCAGTATTCTTTCGGCAAGCGTAACTGCATTTGCAGGTCCGATCTCATTTGTCGGAATAGCGGTTCCATATCTGGTAAAACATGCACTTCGTACATCGAAACCTTTGGTAGTGATACCAGGGACATTTGTTGGTGGAGCGGTATTCTGTATGATCTGTGATCTGATCGCGAGAATGGCATTTGCACCGATGGAATTGAATATCAGTACGGTGACTTCGATATTCGGAGCGCCTGTTGTAATCTTCATGATGGTGCGTGGGCAGAAAGGCAGGTAGAAGATGACAGAGTATTATATAAAAATGAAAGATCTCGCAGTGGGATATCAGGGGAATGCGCTGATAAGCGATATTAATCTGAAAATAAAAAAAAGGCGAGATCGTGACACTGATCGGCCCCAATGGAGCGGGAAAATCTACAATATTAAAAAGCATCACCAGACAGTTAAAGCTGATTGGCGGGGAAGTATACATAGATAGCGAGGAAATCCGTAAACTTTCTTATAAAGAGATGGCAGTTAAGGCGGCGTGATGCTGACCGAGAGGATGAAACCAGAATTGATGACCTGTCATGATATTGTAGCGACCGGGCGTTATCCTTATACCGGAAGACTTGGAATCTTGTCAAGGGAAGATGAGAGAAAGGTGGATGAGGCATTAGAGGCGGTACATGCACAGGAACTTGGAATCCGTAATTTTCAGGAAATCAGTGATGGACAGAGGCAGCGGGTGCTGCTTGCCCGGGCTATCTGTCAGGAACCGGAAGTGATGATCCTGGATGAGCCAACCTCTTATCTGGATATCCGTCATAAACTGGAACTGCTGACAATCTTAAGAAAGATGGCAAAAGAGAACGGAATTACTGTAATTATGTCTCTGCATGAGATTGATCTGGCGCAAAAAATATCGGATCAGGTTATCTGCGTCAAAGGCGACCGGATTGCCGAATTTGGTGATCCGGAAGAAATATTCACGGAAGCAACAATTCGTGATCTTTATGAAATCGACAATGGTTATTACGATCCGATATTCGGAAGTGTGGAACTTCCAAAGCCGGAAGGAGAACCGGAAGTTCTGGTATTATCTTCCGGTAAAACAGGAATCCCGGTCTACAGAAAACTTCAGAAAGCCGGGATCCCATTTGCCGCCGGAATCCTCTATCCGGGTGAGAGCGACTATCAGCTGGCACGGCTTCTGGCATCCGGATCATCAGCGAAGAGCCATATGAACCGATATCCGATGAGACTTACCAGAAGGCATTAAAGATCATGGAAAAATGTGGAAAGGTAATCAATGCGGGAGTGAAAGTTGGAAGTATGAACCAAAAGATGGGGGAACTGCTTCGGATTGCGGAGGAGAGAAGGATGTTGGTTTCTATTTAATCATCATGGCGGCTTTCCCCGGTCCTGAATAAAAGTATGGGAGTGATTTCTGTGCTGATTCGATCATGGAGTAACTCTAGAGCAACAAAATTGTCCTAAAAGCAGCCTTGAAAAAATCAAAACTCGACATTCGTCTCAGACAATGATTTTTCCAAGGCTAACGGTCAATTTTATTACTCAAGAGTTACTAACCATGACCTCATATGCACAGAAATCACTCCCATACTTTTATTCAGTCACGTTTTCGCATGCCATAATAATTAAATATCGGGAATTGTAACCGTTGTGATACCGGAAGTGTATCTATCGGAAAAGTTGGAAAATTAAGGCATTCACTATAACTTTCCAGTTACACACAAAGGTTACAGCCCTCTATTGAATTCATTATCATTGGCCTATCACGACATGAGAAAGACTTGGTGTTATGTTTGATGCGTATTTTGGCGCGATGTGTAGATGTTCTTAGGTAGTTTGCCTTCCCGTTAAAGGGACGGAGCGAAGTGTTTGAGCGAATGCCGAGTTTTGAGCGGAGGCCCTTTTGTTCTTAGGGAAGGCGGACTGCCTAAGAACATCTACATCGTGACATTCAGCAACAAACATAACACCAAGTCTTTCTCATGGACTGAGAGGTCACGATGATGAATTAATTAAATAGAAACCGAATTCAACGTCGCATAAAACTCCGGATAAGACACATCCACGCACTGACTATCCACTATCTGCGTTTCACCGTCAGATGCAAGTCCCGCAACCGAGAATGCCATTGCGATCCGGTGATCAAGGTAGCTTTGGATAGAAGCACCATTTAAATGTCCGGTACCTTCAATGATCATGCCGTCATCGGTTGGTGTAATATCAGCTCCCATCGCTTTTAATCCTGCAGTGACAGTATCGATTCGGTTCGTTTCTTTTACCTTTAACTCAGCTGCATCTCTGATGACTGTCTGACCATCTGCAAAGGCTGCCATAATTGCGATCATCGGAATCTCGTCGATCAGAGTCGGGATGATATCACCCTCGATTACAGTTCCTTTTAAGTGGCTGTAGCGGACAAGAAGATCAGCACGGCTTTCACCGCCCTCGATTGTCTGGCTGACGGTTTCGATATCGGCTCCCATGGCTTTGCAGACTTTTAAGAAACCGGCACGTGTGAAGTTGTTCCTACATTTTTAACAAGAAGCTCGGAACCAGGAACTAACAGTGCGGCCGCAATAAAGTAAGCAGCAGAAGAGATATCGCCAGGAACACAGATCTGTTGTCCGTAAAGTTCTTTGCATGGTTCTACATGTGCAGTGGCAGTTCCGTCTGTATGAAGATCTGTGGCAACGTATGCGCCGAATCCCTGAAGCATAAGTTCCGTATGATTACGGGAAAGAGCAGGTTCTGTAACAGAAGTAGGACTGTCTGCATAAAGTCCGGCTAACAGAACTGCCGATTTTACCTGGGCAGAGGCAACCGGTGACTGGTAATGAATACCATGCAGAGCACCAGGTCTTATGTGAAGCGGGGCGCATCCGTTGTCGTTGAGACTTCTGATATGTGCTCCCATGGTGTTAAGTGGTGTCATAATGCGCTTCATTGGTCTGGAGTTCAAAGAATCATCGCCGGATAATGTAGTCGCAAATTTTGCCCGGACAAATTCCGGAGATCAGGCGGGTTGTAGTTCCGCTGTTTCCTACATTTAAAGTAGAAGCCGGGGCGGTCAGGCCGCGCAGACCTTTCCCGTGTACCAGGATACTGGATGGTTTCCTTTCAATCTCAACACCCATTTTACGGAAACAGTCAATCGTGGAAAGACAGTCGGCTCCTTCCAGAAAATGAGTGATCTCTGTGGTTCCAAGCGCAATGGAACCTAACATAATGGAACGATGTGAGATGGATTTGTCTCCCGGTATGGTTACTTCTCCTTTTAATCCCCTTGTGGGTGCAATTGTTCTAACGCTCATAAACGATATACCTGAATTTCTGCAGTAATCCTACGGCGCGTTTGCTGGAATCTTCGTCGTAGAATTCAATACGCAGAACCCCTTCTTCAAATTCTCTGTTGTGTACGATTCCAATGTTTTTGATACTGATATTATTGGAAGCAAGAATGGTTGCGATAGCAGCAATCCCACCGGCTTCATCAATGATGTCACAGTATACGGCAAATGCTTTCTTGATCGGTCCGGCCGAAGAAGATGGCATGGAATTACGATAATTTCTGGAGGATTCAAACCGGTTATAAAGATCCAGATCTCTTCACGTTCGATAGCTTCTTTGAAATCTTCCAGAGAGTCTATATACTGATCTAATATATCTACAATATTGTCCTTGTTCTTCAGGCAGATATTCTGCCACATGATCGGAGAAGAAGAGGCAATACGTGTGATATCTTTAAATCCTCCAGCAGCAAGATTTTTCATTATCTCATCATGTGTATCGTGTGTTTTGACAAAATTAACGAGTGAAGAAGCAATGATATGTGGGAGATGGCTGATGGTTCCTGTAATCTGGTCATGAAGCTGGTAGTCCAGAATAACCGGAAGGGCCTTCAGGCTTTCCACGAATTTTTCATAAGTTTGTACTTTTTCTTCAGCTACCTGAGGAGTCGGAGTAAGAATATAGTATGCATTTTCAATCAGCATAGCTTTGGAATTACTGTAACCGCTTTTCTCGGATCCGGCCATCGGATGTCCCCCGATGAAATACTTCCCAATACCGAGATTCTGCACTTCTTCGTGGATGTTCGTCTTTACACTTCCGACATCTGTGAGGATGCAGTCATCATTCAGATATTCCGTCAGCTGTTTCAGATAGGCTGTATTATATGCGACCGGTGCGCATAAGAATATATAGTTACAATTTTGAAAATTATTGTCAATGGTAGTTGCGGCAACATCGATCATAGATTCCTGGGTTGCAAGTGCAAGGGATTCTTTGTTTTTGTCGAAAGCCACAATCTCATAATCGGGATAATACTGGCGGATGGCCTTTGCAATAGAACCACCGATCAGTCCGAGCCCGATAAAACCAATTTTGTGTTTCATGATGTTTCCTCCTTGTGCTTTGATCTAGAAACTCAGTTCATATTGTAACGTGTTGTAAGAGGATTTGTCAATACTATAATGCTTTAAAGTGGAAAAGCGAATGGGGTAAAACGAGAAAATAGACAATCTGCAGTATAAAATTGCAAAGAAAATTCTGAAATAAGTGAAAATTCACATTTATTTGAAAATAAATACAAAAATAATATGGTTAAAGTGCATAAAAGTGTTGTAAAAAAACAGAAAGTTTAGTACAATATCTACATGAGATTTTACCAAAATAAGGAGGCAGCTATATGAAAGTTTACAGAACGGACGAAATCAGGAACGTGGTTCTCTTAGGACACGGTGGAAGCGGAAAGACCAGTCTTGCAGAGGCCATGGCATATGTGTCAGGGGCGACAAACCGTATGGGAAAGATTACGGATGGTAACACGATCAGTGATTTTGATAAAGAAGAGCAGAAACGTGAATTTTCAATCAGTACAAGCTTAATCCCGATTGAATGGGAGAAAGCCAAGATCAATATTCTGGATACACCGGGATATTTCGACTTTGTCGGAGAAGTCGAAGAAGCTGTAAGTGCCGCTGATGCAGCTGTTATTGTTGTATCCGGTAAAGCAGGAGTTGAAGTCGGTACAGAGAAAGCATGGGAACTTTGTGACAAGTACAAACTTCCAAGAATGATATATGTAACGGAGATGGATGTAGACGACGCAAGTTTCCGTCAGGTGGTACAGGACCTTACAGATCGTTATGGAAAGGTGATCGCACCTCATTTCCAGCCAATCCGTGAGAATGAGAAACTGGTAGGATATGTGAACGTTATCAAGAATGCGGCAAGACGTTACACAGGTGTCGGACAGAGAGAAGAATGTGAGATTCCGGAATATTGTAAACCAAATCTGGAGATTTATCGTGATAAGTTACTGGAAGCAGTTGCAGAGACAAGTGAAGCATTTATGGAAAGATACTTTGATGGAGATGAGTTCTCAGTAGAAGAGATTCGTTCTGCAATGCGTACCGAAGTTATGGACGGAGATATCGTACCGGTTGCTATGGGATCTAATATTCAGGCACAGGGAGTTGCAAACTTACTTTCCGATATCGTAAGATTTTTCCCAAGTCCTGATAATAGAAGCTGTGCAGGAATCAACCGCAAGACCAATGAGATTTTTGAAGGTAATTATGATTTCGCAAAAGCGAAATCAGCATATGTATTTAAGACGATGGTAGACCCATTTATCGGAAAGTATTCATTTATCAAAGTATGCTCCGGTGTATTAAAAGGGATGATACATTATATAATGGAGATTCTGATGCAGAGGCAAAACTTGGAAAGATATATACAATGGTAGGTAACAAGCCGACAGAAGTCAGCGAATTATTTGCAGGAGATATCGGAGCAATTGCCAAGCTTGCGAATACAAAGACCGGTGATACACTGTCTACGAAGAATACGCCTGTTATGTATGGAAAGACAGAATATTCCAAACCATATACATATATGAAATATATCTGCAACAATAAAGGTGATGAGGATAAAGTATCTCAGGCACTGCAGAAGATGATGGCAGAAGATGTGACATTGAAAACAGTCAATGACAGTGAGAACCGTCAGACACTGCTTTATGGTATGGGAGACCAGCATCTGGAGATTACAGCAAGTAACTTGCAACACGTTATAAATGTGAGATCAAACTGGAGACACCAAAGGTGGCTTTCCGTGAGACGATCAAGAAGAAATCCGATGTCGATTCCAAATACAAGAAACAATCAGGAGGACATGGACAGTACGGACATGTAAAGATGAGATTTGAAGCATCTGGTGATCTTGAGACACCTTATGTATTTGAAGAAGAAGTGGTAGGTGGAGCAGTTCCGAAGAATTACTTCCCGGCAGTAGAAAAAAGGTCTGCAGGAAGCAGTTGTAAAAGGACCTCTTGCAGGATATCCGGTAGTTGGAGTAAAAGCTGTATTATATGATGGATCTTATCATCCGGTAGATTCTTCCGAAATGGCATTCAAGACGGCTACGATCCAGGCATTCAAGAAAGGATTCATGGAAGCTTCCCGGTACTTCTGGAACCAATCGCATCTCTTACAGTAACAGTTCCGGATGATTACACAGGTGATGTTATGGGAGATCTGAACAAACGCAGAGGACGTGTACTTGGAATGAATCCTGTTTCTGGTGGAAAACAGGAGATCGTGGCAGATATTCCGATGACAGGACTCTTTGGTTATTGTACAGTGCTTCGCTCTATGACAGGTGGAAGAGGAGTATATTCTTACGAATTCAGCCGCTACGAGCAGGCACCGTCAGATGTGCAGGAAGCAGAGATCAGTAAACGTGCAAAAGAAGAATAAACTGCTAAGAAAATGTATAAATAGAAGAAAAGCCCGTAAGCTTTTTTTCTTAATACAAAGATGCTATAATCTCTTGTGTTAAAAATACAGGTATCCGGATAATAATAAAGATACAAAGTGGATAATTGTGAGGTCAGGGAATGAAAATTGTGATTATTGGGGACGGAAAGGTTGGTCATAAATTGACAACCCAGCTGTCCGAAGAAAATTATGATGTGGTTTTGATTGATCAAAATGAGGGAAAATTAAAGGAGGCCGTGAACAAGCTTGATATTTTCTGCATTACCGGAAATGGAGCAGATGTAGACGTTCAGAGACAGGCAGATGTTCCGCATGCAGATCTGGTGATCGCATGTGCATCGACAGATGAATTGAATATGTTAAGTTGTCTGCTGGCCAAGAGATTAGGCGCCAGACATACGATTGCACGTGTACGAAATCCGATCTATTATCGACAGATCGATCTGTTGAAAGAAGATCTGCATCTGAGTATGGCAGTCAATCCGGAAAGAACAGCGGCAAATGAGATTGCCAGGGTATTGCTTTTCCCGGAGACGAGTAAAGTAGAGACGTTCATGAAGGGACGTGTGGAACTGGTAGAATTCATTTGTAAGAGAAGACAGTGCACTTGCAGGACTTTCTCTTGCAGAAGTATATCGGAAATTCCAGATTAAAATTTTGGTATGTGCAGTAAAAAGAGGTCAGAAAATCTATATCCCGGATGGAGAGTTTATTCTGGAAAAAGGCGATAAAATGCATATCGTTGCAGCGCATCAGGATCTGAAGTCATTTTTCCGTGCACTGGGACACAGAAATGCAAAAGTGAAAAAGGTACTGATCTGTGGTGGAGGACATGTATGTTTTTATCTTGCAATGCAGCTTTTGCAGGTAGGCATGCAGGTGAAGATCATTGAGCAGAATATGAAAAGATGCGAGGAATTATGTGAACTTTTGCCGAGCAACGGTTATTCACGGAGATGCAGCCAATCATGATCTTCTTATGGAAGAAGGAATCCATGAAGCGGACGCATTGATCGCACTTACCGGTATGGACGAAGAGAATATTATTATGGCACTCTTTGCAAAACTGCAGGGAGTCAATAAGATTGTCGCAAAGGTCAATGAGGATTCCAGAGCGCAGATGGTAGAAGGGCTTGGAATTGATTCGATCGTGTCGGCAAAAAGTGCAACGGCAGATGCAATTATGAGTTATGTCAGAGCGAGAAATGAATCTGCGAGCAATGTGAACGTAGAATCTGTGTATCAGCTCCTGGGTGGAAAAGTGGAAGCATTGGAATTCATTATCAAATGCGAATGCAGTTTCACGAATGTACCGCTTCGTGAACTGCGGACAAAGAAGAATAATCTGATCGCCTGCATAGGAAGAAAAAGGCGTATTATTATTCCAAATGGTGAGGATCATCTGGAAGTCGGTGACAGTGTAGTGGTCGTAACAATGGATCATATTGATAAATTCAGCGACATACTGGAATAAGGAGATAGACAAAGGTTATGAATACAAAAATGATAAGATATATCCTTTGCAGAATGCTGGGAGTTGAGGCAGTGCTTCTTATGATCCCGGTAATCGTAGCGGCATTATATCAGGAAATGAGTGGTATTGCATTTCTGATACCTGCGGGGATATTATTGTTACTGTTTTTTCTGGCAGGTGTAAAAAAGCCGGAGCAAAGTCATATTTACGGAAAAGAAGGTATGGTAATCGTTGCACTTGCATGGATTTTATGGTCTTTGTTTGGCGCAATGCCTTTTACGATATCAGGCTTTATACCAAACTACATGGATGCGTTTTTTGAGACGGTTTCCGGATTCACAACGACAGGTTCCAGTATTTTAAGAGATGTAGAAGCGCTTCCGCAGTGTCTGTTGTTCTGGCGGAGTCTGACTCACTGGATCGGAGGAATGGGAGTGCTGGTGTTTGTACTGGTGCTTACATCATTAGATAAAAAGAACTCAATGTACCTGATGCGTGCAGAGGTTCCGGGGCCGGAGAAGGACAAACTCGTTCCGAAAGCAATGTCTACAGCGCGTATCTTATATGGTATGTATCTGATCATGACGGTTGTAGAGATCATTTTTCTGATGCTGGGTGGAGTGAATCTGTTTGACAGTATGATCTTTTCTTTTGGATCCGCAGGAACAGGTGGATTCTCGAATTATGCAGACAGTGTTGCACATTTCCACAGTGCTTATATTGATGGAGTGATCACAACATTCTGTGCATTATTCGGAGTGAATTTTTCGTTATTTTATTTTATGTTGTTAGGTGATTTTAAGTCAGTCAGAAAGAATGAGGAACTGCGTACGTATATTATGCTGATCGTCGGAGCAACAGCGTTGATCACACTGAATATCCATTCGATGTTCCCGAGTATGATCAAGGCGTTCCGCTATGCAATATTCCAGGTCGTGACGGTTATCACAACAACCGGATATGCGACAACGGATTTTGCAAAATGGCCGATGTTCTCAAAATCAATACTTATGATGCTGACGGTCGTGGGAGCGTGTGCTTCTTCAACCGGAGGTGGTATTAAGGTATCCCGTCTTCTGGTGGGAATCAAATGTATAAAAAGAGAGATCGTACAGCTTGCACACCCGAAATCAGTCGGAATCATCCGGATCGGCGGTAAGAAAGTCGGTTCCGATATTCTGCGTACGATTTACATTTATTTTATAGCATATGTCGGAATTTTGATCGTATCGGTCATGTTGGTATCACTGGATAATTTTGATTTTGAGACGACATTCAGTGCGGTCCTTACAACACTTGGCAATGTCGGACCGGGTATGGCAAAGGTTGGACCGATGGGTAATTTTGCTGATTTTTCTATATTATCAAAATTAGTATTATGTTTTGACATGCTGGCAGGACGTTTGGAGATATTCCCGTTCCTAGTGCTGTTTACGGCACCGGCATGGCGCAGAAAATTTTAGAATAACCAGGTGGCACTTAGGAAGCCGCCTGATTTTCTATACCAAAGTATCACTGTATGAGAGGAGAGAATTATGAAAGGTAAAACGAAAGCAATAATCACGGTATTTGTTGTAATCCTTGCAGGTATCTATTACTATGCGGCAATACCGGCGATCAACATTCATTCATCGGAGACATGGTTTTTTATCATGATCTTTCTGGTGATCCTGGCTGTTCTGTATCTGGGAAGAAAGAAATTGAACAGATATGAAGTCAGAGAAAGTAAAGTAGTAAAAGGATTTCTTGGAGTGATAGTGTTTCTAGGAGTTGTATATCTGTTGGGAACACTGTTTTCTTCTCCGGTTATTAATGCCAAAAAGTATCAGAAGCTTATGACAGTTAAAGAGGGTGAATTTACAAAGGATGTAGATGAACTGTCATTTGACAAGATCCCGCTTCTGGATAAGGATACGGCAGCACTTCTCGGTGACCGTAAGATGGGAAGCATGGTGGACATGGTATCACAGTTTGAGGCGGATGATATCTACAGCCAGATCAACTATAAGGCAATCCGGTCCGTGTGACTCCGCTGAAATACGCGAGCCTGATCAAATGGTTTACCAACCAGAGTGAAGGAATTCCGTCTTATATCCGGATTAATATGGCGAATCAGTCTACGGAGCTTGTCAAATTGAAACAGGGTATGAAATATACAACGAGTGATCATTTCAACCGTAATATTTATCGTCATTTACGTTTCGCACATCCGACATATATTTATGGAGAGCTGAGCTTTGAGATTGATGAAAATGGAGATCCATATTGGATCGCACCGGTAAAGAAATTCAACATTGGATTATTTGGTGGTGAAACAGTAGGAAAAGTAGTAATCTGTAATGCTGTGACGGGAAAAACAAAGACATATGATGTCGGAAATGTTCCACAGTGGGTAGACCGTGTATATTCCGCAGACTTATTAGTAAATTTATTTGATTATTATGGAAAATTAAAACACGGATTCTTTAACAGTGTGCTGAGTCAGAAAGACTGTCTGGAGACAACGGACGGTTATAACTATCTGGCATTAAATGATGATGTGTGGATGTATACCGGAGTTACTTCTGTAAACGGAGATCAGTCAAATGTTGGATTTGTTCTGGCAAATCAGCGTACAATGGAGACGAAATATTATAAAGTAGAAGGTGCAACAGAATCTTCTGCAATGTCATCCGCAGAAGGACAGGTGCAGAACCTGAAATACCAGGCAACATTTCCATTACTTTTGAACATTGCGGGTGAGCCGACATATTTTGTTGCATTAAAAGACGATGCCGGTCTGGTTAAAAAATATGCCATGGTAAATGTTCAGAAATATCAGATCGTTGCAATCGGGGACAGTGTCAGCCAGTGTCAGGAGAATTATAACGAACTTCTTCTGAAAAATGGTGTGAAGGAAAAAGAAAAGGACACGCGTAAGGAAGAAGAAATATCCGGAAAAATTACAAAGATTGCGCAGGCGGTTCTGGATGGAAATTCACATTATTATCTGATGTTGGAAGATTCTGATGCGATTTATGATGTGTCAGTAGCAGATATTATTGATGTAATAAAGTGTGAACTTGGAGAACAGGTGACAGTCACTTACAAAGAAGATAAAGATGTCAATACGGTTACCAAACTTGACATCGGTGAAAAAGCAAAAGATAAAACTTCTTCTGATAAGATAGAGAAGGAACAGGTACACAGGAGTAACAAGATTCATCATATAGAAATGATGCAGGAAATGAGAGAGGATAATGGAAATTAGTATACTTCTTGCGGAGCAGATTTTGGCTATGTTTCTTACGATGGCAGTGGGATTCGGAGTGGTCAGGGCTGGTCTTTTTAAAACAGAGGACAGCCGGATCATTTCAAATATGGTTGTGTATATCTGTAATCCGTGTGTCGTTGTTCATTCGTTTCAGATTGAATTGACAGATGATAAGATTAAGGGCTGATGATCGCAATCGGACTGTCAGTGGTTTTGGAGATATGATCAGTCCGGCGAGTATGATGGTAATTGGTATGGTGATCGGAGATGTGGATCTGAAATGGGTATTCCGTCAAAAGCGTCCGTACCTGATCTGCCTGCTCAGGCTGATCGTATTCCCGCTGATTGCGGTTGTTGCCTTCGCCGGATTGGAACGGAGTGGAATTCATCCGGATGCGGAATATATTCTGATGATTGTTCTGATTGCAACGTCAGCTCCGGCGGCAGCATGATCACACAGCTTGCACAGATTTATGGAAAGGATTCCAGATATGCGAGTGTGATTAATGTAATGTCGGTGATATTCTGTATTATAACGATGCCTGTGATGGTGCTGAGTTATGAAATGCTGATTGCATTATAATAGAGTAAGACAGATAAAAGCTCTGCAATATGTATGAAACATATTGCAGAGTTTTTTGCAGAGTTATAGTTCTTCACTGTATTGTGAAATTTTATCCAGTACCCGTTGCTTCTCATCTCCGGTAAGTGGAACCGGGCAGTAATCGTTGTAACCGCTGGAAGAAGTGATGGAGCAGGGAATGATATTTAATTTGCTGCTTTTCTTTAATTTCCCTTTATGGAATGTGAATGTCTGCTGTACGATCATGCTATCCGTATCGCCAGGTGTAGAATTGCCGCCAAAGCAGAAATTGCCAAGGCTGTAGCAGATGTATTTTCCGTTGTATTTTTCAATGCCCTCGAGCACATGTGGGTGGTGTCCGATTACAAGGTCTGCACCTTCATCAATGGCGAGATGTGAAGAGCCTTCTGGTTCTCGTCCGGTGTATATTGCTTTTCAATTCCCCAATGGAAATTTACGATGATAATCTGAGCACCGGCTTTTTTCAATGCTTTGATATTCTTTTTTACCTGCGATGCACGTTTTTGGTGATCCGCAAGCTCATAGATTCCGGTAACACCGACTTTGATTCCTTTTACTTTGAAGATCTTCACCCGGTTATAACCAAAGGAAGCAATTCCGGCATCGTCCAGTGCGGAGATTGTATCGGTGTAGCTCTTCTTCCCATAGTCATGACTGTGGTTATTAGCGAGATTGGCCGCTTCGATGGAGCTTCCGGAAAGGATTGCAGCATATTTGGCAGGTGCTTTGAAGGCAAAGGTTTTGGCCTCCCGGGCAGTTTCATCTGTCAGGGTTCCTTCCATATTGACGATAGACAGATCATCTTTTTGGAAAATGGATCTGACGTTCTGGAAGAATAGTCGGCACCGTATGATTCGTAATAAGCATTCAGGCTGGTAGAATAACTGAAATTTTCATCGGATTCCCAATGTACAGTCTCCGGTGGAACTGATAGTAAGAGAAACCTTG
>ENA-OQBJ01000035-OQBJ01000035.1-human-gut-metagenome-genome-assembly--contig:-NODE-35-length-59759-cov-2.847163_pt1 | contig 59759 bp, 81 predicted proteins | sample MGYA00242743_ERZ504545 | MGnify/ENA primary metagenome ERZ504545 (study PRJEB26092, sample SAMD00036252) | human gut metagenome | host: Homo sapiens | study: EMG produced TPA metagenomics assembly of... | reverse complement strand
TCGGCGACGTCGAAGTATTCGTGGTCATTGACGTCAAAACTCTTTAGATCGTTCCATGAAGGTCTGGTCGATTTTCATTTTCCGTTCGAAGCCGACCTGGATTTCCTTGCCTTTCTTGAGTTTGGCATAGCTTCTTCGGCGATGTGGTTGCTCATGCTGTCATACATGTTGACGCCGGGGCTGCGCAGGGCGATCTTTTGGAAGGGATTTCCGACTTCGAGGATGTAGCGCAGGGTGATATAGGCGCCGAAGCTGGTGGAATAATTATAAAGGGCTTTGGCTCCTAACGTGTCTTTGGCGTAGTCTGTGACCAACGTCAGATAGGTCATGCATTCGGGAATGGCCAGCTTTTTACGAGCATCTTCGCCGTGGCAGGGCCAGTCGAAGGCGATGACGGCGAAATCTTTGTACTTTGAAGTCAGCTGTTCGGCAAAGTGGGCTGTGCCGGCCGTGTCTTTGCTGCTGCCGAAACCGTGGGTGACGATGGCTACGTGGTCGAAATGGCGCTCGTTTTTATGGCTGTCATGAACGAAGAACCGGCAGCGGACGCTGTAGCCTTCTTCGTTGATATCAAAATGTTTTTCCATAGGGATGCCTCTTTTATAGGGATTCGTCGGTAAGACGTTCGCTCTTAGTATACCATAAAAAAAGACTGCCGCGTAAGGGCAGTCCGGAGTGTTGCCTTGGTGTCAGCTGCGCAGGCCGTATTTGATGATGATCCGGCTTATTTCTAAGAGGACGATCATCGGCATGGCCAAGAGGCACTGGGATAAGATGTCCGTCGTCGGCGTGATGACCGCTGCAGCGATGAAGGACAGGAGAATGATGTACTTTCGCTTTTGGGCCAGCATGCTCGATGTGATGAGGCCGAGTTTTGCCAGGACGATGAGCACCAGGGCAGGTTGAAGATGAGGCCGAAGGGCAGGACCAGCATGAAGACAAAATTCAGGTAACTTTCCATAGAGAGCAGGGGCTGGACGGAATCGGACGAAAAGTTGAGGAAAAACTGAAGTCCCCGAGGGAGGACGATGAACCACGAGAAGGCGATGCCCGACAGGAAGAGGGTCAGCGACGTCGGTACCAGGAAGAAGAGCAGCCGCTTTTCGTGGGTCGTAAAGGCGGGAACCAAAAAGGCCCAGAATTCGTAAAAAAAGAACCGGCGCGGTGATGATGGCGCCGGCAGTTAACATGACTTTGAAATAGATGAAAAAGGCTTCGGCCGGTTTCATAAAATAGAGCTTTCCTGCCGGCGCTGACAGAAAGGCCATGATTTCATCGAGCCAAAAGTTGCTGAGAATCATGCCGACGGCCAGCATGGCGATGGAAATGATGAGGCGGCGGCGCAGTTCCGACAGATGCCCCGTAAGGGGCATGACGGCTTCTTTACTTTCCATGATTTTCAGTCGATGCCGGCGATACGGCTTCGGACACGGTTTCTTTGATGTCTTCTTTGGCAGCTGCCGGTTCGTGGACGGCTTCTTTGAATTCTTTCAGGCTCTTGCCCAGGCATTGCCGATACTGGGCAGTTTACCCGGTCCGAAGATGACCAGACCGATGACTAAAATGAGGACTAATTCAGGAACACCTAAACCAAACATGAGAAAAACCTCCTTGCTTTTTTTATCAGTATAGGTAAAAAATGTGGGCTTTGGGTAAAGAAAGAATCGCTTTTTTGTAAAATTATCCCATCTTGTTTATTTTTTCTTTATCTTTTCTCAGCATATACATTTTTTATACAAAATTGACTTATACTGTCACTAGTTTTTACTTTAGGAGGGATTACCATGGAACAACATAATTTTTCACGACGGACATTTTTGAAGATGGCTGCAGGTACGGCGATTGGTGCGGCCTTATTCTCGATGCCTGACCTTTCTGCTGCCAAAGAGAGCGGAAGCCACCTTTCCAAACAAGACTTGACGCCCGTATCTTTTGGCCAGCTGCCGAAAGACGCCGAAGTCTGTGCCAAAGCATCCAAATTAGTTTCCCGTAATTATTCGTACATCTTGGAACAGGCTCGTCAACTGAAGACGGCTGGCTGCGCGATACGGTCACGACCATGATCCAGCATCCGACGCCGATGTTCATGCAGCAGTACACGTCGGCCTCGGCCATCAGCATGCTCTATTCGAAGCTGTCGGCGGCTGGTCTCATCGACACCGGCAAGATCGACGTCCAGCACTTGCTGCCGCCTTTCACGGGCAAGGTACAGCCTTTCATGACGGCTCCCGGCAGCGGCTACGGCAGCCACCATCTATCCGGGAGGACTGGCTACCCACGTCAGCGCCAACGTTCATATTACGGAAAGCATCGTCAATACCTATGAAGAAGTGTTCTGCTACAGCGTCAATTCCGACATCGCGCTGGCCGGTCAGCTCCTTCACGATATCATGAAGCCCTTCGTCTTCCAGTGGCAGCCCGACGGCTCATCCTTAAAGGAATACACCATTGCCGGCCAGGGCGCCCATCACGTCTTGTCCATCGCTGAATCGATGTACCGCAGCCTGCCGGCCGAAGAAATCGTCGCTCAGGCCTGTGCCCACGGCGCTCCCAGCGATGCCAAAGGCGAAGCCGACGTCGTATCGTGGATCAAAGCCGCCGCCATCGTCGCTCAAAAAGACCCCATTGCCTACGGCGTCCTCAATAAGATGGGCGACGGTCTTCCGGCACCGCATCGTCAGGAAGGCTACATCGTCCACCTCGGCGACCACGACTGGTCCTCAGCTCTCCGGCCGCTCAGAAAACATCACCCCTCTTAAAGAAAATTGCCGTTCAGCAATACGGCATGAGCGACAGCGACAGCAACGGCGCAGTTCAATTACTTTAAAAACTATGCGGAAGCACAGTTGTCCTGCATGTACCTCAACATGCTTCAGTCCCAGCCTAATGGGGAACAGCTCGTGGCGCAGGCTGTGGGCAATGTAATCCTGAAATAACAAGCGTCTTATGATGCATACTTTATAATTGACAGCGCCAGCTTAAACTTTAAAATAGACGGAGGTAATGTCTACTCAGAAAGGAGTTATCCCGTTTATGTTCAAAAATGGAGCACAAGTTGGATTGTTATTATTCGGTATGTTCTTTGGTGCCGGGAACCTTATTTTCCCGCCGTCCTTAGGCTTTCAGGCCGGTCAGGCTTTTACGCCGGCCATCCTCGGTTTTCTCTTATCCGGCATCGGCATGCCCGTCGTCGCCGTCATCATGGGGACCTTTAATCCCGGAGGATTCCGAGCCGAAATGAATCGTAAGATTTCGCCCTTATTTTCGCTCATCATCTTGACCCTCATGTATTTGGCCATTGGACCGTTGATGGCCATTCCCAGAACGGCAGCGACGTCTTTTTCCATCGGCATCCTGCCATTACCGGTGACGGCATGATACCTCTGGCTATCTTTACAGCCTCTATTTTGCCTGCGGCTGGTGGCTGTCCATTACACCGTCGAAGCTCCTCGACCGCGTCGGCAAGGTCTTGACGCCAATCTTTGTGGTCATGATCATTCTGATCATCATCGTCGGCATGATTGCCTATACGACGCCGTCGGAAGCGGCTCCCATGGGGAAATTCGCCGCTTCGGCCTTCGGCAACGGCTTTATCGAAGGCTACAACACCGTCGATACCCTGGCTTCCTTTGCTTCTGCATCATCGCCATCGGGGCCTTGAAGCGGATCGAATTCACGTCGAAAAAGGAACACATCGCCAGTGTCTGGATGGCAGGGGCCGCTGTGGCCGTCCTCATGGGCTGCTTATACCTGGGTCTGGCCTTATTGGGCAATCATTTTCCCATTCCCCAGTCGGTCTATTCCGACCCAGTGTCAACCTCGGCGCTTACGTCCTGTCTCAGACGTCGTTCCAGATCTTCGGTACCGTCGGCATGGCCTTTTTGGCCGTCATGGTCACCTTGACCTGCTTTACGACGACGGTCGGCCTCATCGCCGCCGTTTCGACCTTCTTTGCCGAAGAATTTACGGTCCTGTCCTATAAGCAGTACGTCACCCTCATCTGCGTCGTCAGCTTCCTGTTAGCCAACTTGGGACTGAACCAGATCATTCAGGTCACCCTGCCGCTGCTGTTGTTCGTCTATCCCATTGCCATCGTCGTCGTCATGCTGACTATCCTCAATAAATTCGTCAGCCTGTCGAAACTCGGCATGCGCTGCACGGCGGCGGCTGCCGGCATGGTATCGGCCATCGACATCGCCTACCAGTTCTTTGGCGTCCAGGCGGCGGGCACGTTGATCCAGGGACTTCCCTTAGGGGACAGCGGCTTAGGCTGGCTGGTACCGGCTTTGGTCTGCATGGCCCTGTCGTTGGTCCTTCCCGGCAAGATTACCGGGGACAGTGCCTTAGCCAGTGAAGAGTAACTTAAATCCAAGCTTTCGAATAAAACCATGGCTTCCCACGAGGATATTAGGCCTATGAGACGAAGTGTTCAAGCCCCTTGTCCATAGCGATTTGCATCCTTGGTGAAACTTGGGTTTTTACAACGTAATACAATCGATGTCAGGAAAGACTATCCGTTATGGTGACACCCGTTACCATGACGATAGTCTTTTTTGCCGTAATCAGGGAGGTCGTCTCTTCGTCGGGGGAGGCGAAGTCAGAAACGCGGAAAATTGAGGATTAATCCATTTTCAAGACCTTTAAGGTCATTGACAGGAGGGCTTCGGATGGGTAAAATGAAAGGAAAAATATAGGAAATGAAAGGGGTTTTACTATGGACAGTACGATGAACAGTGCCATTCTTGGCATTTTGATTCCCTTTGCCGGGACATCCTTAGGGGCGGCCTGTGTCTATGCCATGAGGGGGGAATTGAACCATCAGGTTCAGCGTGGGTTGACGGGCTTTGCTTCAGGCGTCATGATTGCCGCCTCGATTTGGAGCCTCCTCATTCCGGCTATGGAAGAATCGGCCATTTAGGGAAGTTTGGCTTCGTCCCGGCCGTCGTCGGCTTTTGGCTGGGCATCTTCCTGCTCCTGGCGTTGGACCGTCTCGTCCCGCATCTTCATATGTACAGCGAACAGGCCGAAGGCCCGCACAGTCATCTGCAGCGGACGACGATGCTGGTCTTGGCCGTAACCTTGCACAACATTCCGGAAGGGATGGCTGTCGGCGTCGTCTACGCCGGCCTTTTGGCCGACCAGACCGGCATCAGTGCTGCCGGGGCTTTGGCCTTGTCCTTAGGGATTGCCCTTCAGAATATGCCGGAAGGGGCCATTATTTCCATGCCCTTGAAGTCGGCTGGTATGGGGACCCATAAGGCTTTATCGGCGGTGTCCTGTCAGGGATTGTCGAACCCATCGGGGCTGTCGTCACCGTTGCCTTGACGGCCTTTATCCTGCCCGTGCTGCCGTATCTCCTCAGTTTAGCTGCCGGTGCCATGTGCTACGTCGTCGTCGAAGAACTGATTCCGGAAATGTCGGCCGGCGAACACTCGGATATCGGCGTCTTGTCCTTTGCCTTGGGCTTTACGGTCATGATGGCCATGGACGTTGCCCTGTCCTGATCAATCGTATCGGAAGAAGGTGAGAGGCCTTGAAAGTCCGTATTACCGATGAATTAGCCCAACAAATCGTCGATTCGGCCAAGGCCGTCATCGGCTGGAATATCAATTTTATCGATCGTCATGGCCGCATCATGGCCAGTACCGATGAGAAACGGATCGGTACCTATCACAAAGTCGGGGCCACGGCGGCCAGGCTGCGTCAGGTTCAGACCGTCCATGAGAACCGACCGGAAGACGGCGTCAGTAAGGGCGTCAACTACCCGATCATCATGGATCAGCAGGTCCTCGGCGTCATCGGCATTACAGGCGAACCGGATGTGGTCAGTCAGTACGGGTTTCTATTGACCAAAATCTGCGAGGTCTTCCTCAAAGAATACGGCCTCAATGAAGAGGCCTTCAGCGAACAGGAGTACCGCAGCCGTCAGGTCATGGCCCTCATTTACCATGACCGGGATACGATGCAGCAGATGGCCGACGAACGGCCGGAACTGACGGAACATCTTTACGTCGCTGCCGTCTTTCGTGGGTACGATGGGGACGGACGGGCCGACGCTTTTCGCAAGACCATGACCGCGGCCTGCGGAGACCTCGGTATCTCCCTGTTTACCTATATCTATCCCGACAGCTTCGTACTCATCATACCTCGCGGCGCCTATCCTCAGTGGGATAAGCAGCTGTCCCGGTGGAAGGGGCAGTTTTATCCGTCGGTCCGCGTCGGGATCGGGACCGAAGAACCGTTTCACCGTGTCTATGAATCGTATCGCTTTGCCAAACTGGCCCTTCAGCCGCTGCCGACCGAGACGTCTTCAGCGTCCATGCCGACGACATGAAACTGACCTTTCTGCTGCAGAGTCTGAGCGCTCCGCTGCGGCGCCGGTATCGGCAGGATGTCTGTAAGGACCTTACGGAGCGTGACATTCACCTTCTACAGGTCTATTACCGGCAAAACCTTTCCATTCAGAAGACGGCCGACATCCTCTCGATCCATAAGAATACCCTTCAGTACCGGCTGAAAAAAATCGCCGAGACGACGGGCCTTGACCCGCGGTCCTTCGACGATGCCGTAACCCTTTATATTGCCACGCTGCCATGGTTCTAAGAACTAAAAATGGCAGCGTTTCTTGTTATGTATACCATAGAAATAAAAAAGCTCCTTTGCTACACTAGAGTCACAATGAATATGTATATAACTCATAGCGCATAAAGGAGTGGACGATATGAAAATTGTCATTGCCATCGATTCATTAAAAAACAGCCTGACGTCTGTCGAAGCAGGAAGAGCCGTCGAAGCCGGCGTTCGCAAAGCCTATGGCAGCCAGCCCGTACAGATCGTCGTCAAACCCTTGGCCGACGGCGGGGAAGGGACCGTCGAAGCCCTGGTCGAAGGGATGAATGGGAAGCTTTGCCATGCCGTCGTAAAAGGACCGCTTGGAGAACCCGTTTCCTGTTCCTACGGCTATCTCCCCGATACGGCGACGGCGGTTATTGAAATGGCCGGAGCGGCCGGCTTGGGATTGGTGCCGGAAGATCGGCGCAACCCCCTCTACACGACGACTTACGGTGTCGGCCAGGTCATGGCCAAAGCCATCGAAGGGGGCATCCGCCACTTCATCATCGGCCTCGGCGGCAGCGCTACCAGCGACTGCGGCGTCGGCATGCTTCAAGCCTTGGCTACGTCTTTCGCGATGCAGAAGGCACGTCGTCGGGACCGGCGGCCTTGCCGTAGGCGACATCGCCTCTGTCGACGACAGTCAGGTCCTGCCGGCTTTGAAGGAATGCACCTTTGACGTCGCCTGTGACGTCACCAATCCCTTATACGGCACCTTAGGGCTGCCGCCGTCTTTGGGCCTCAGAAAGGGGCGTCGCCGGCCGACGTCAAACGCCTTGACGACGCCAGTCGTTCCTTTGCGGCTGTCACTAAGGCTTATAAGGGCCAAGACTACAGCCAGGCTTCCGGTGCCGGAGCGGCCGGCGGCCTGGGCTTTGCCTTCCTGGCTTATCTCCAAGGGCGCCTTCGTTCGGGTATCCAAATCGTTCTCGATTCCATTAAATTGGCCGACGTCGTAGCCGATGCCGATTACGTCATCACCGGAGAAGGCCGCCTCGATGCCCAGACGGCCATGGGCAAGGCACCCATTGCGTCGCCAAGCTTGCCAAACAGTATGGGGCCAAGGTCATCGCCCTGGCCGGCTGCACGACAGAAGATGCCGGGGAATGCAACCGTCAGGGCATCGATGCCTTCTTTTCCATCGTCGACAAGGCCATGCCCTTACAGGAAGCCATGGACCGCGATACGGCGATTGGCAACATGACCCGTACGGCCCAGCAGGTCTTTAACCTCATCCGTGCCGTAAGCTAAGGCGATCAGCGATACTTTGATGCTTCGCTTTCGCCAATTGGTCACAGCGTTCGTTTAAGGCGACGCCGACGTGCCCTTTGACCCAGTGGAAGGTGACCGTGTGGGATCCGTAGAGCTTATCGAGCTCTATCCACTGCTCTTGGTTTAAGACGGGCTGGCCGTCGGCCTTCTTCCAGCCGCGGCGCTTCCAGTTGGTCATCCACTTGGTGATGCCGTTTTTCAGGTACTGACTGTCGGTATACAAGGCGACCTTGGTACCTTCCGGGGCAAAGCGCAGGGCCATGATGGCCGCCTGGAGCTCCATGCGATTATTAGTCGTCGACGGATGGCCGTCGGATAGTTCCGTGATCTCGCCGGTGGCGACGTTGCGGGCTACGGCAGCCCAACCGCCGGGGCCGTCAGGGTTGCGCAGGCACGAGCCGTCGGTGTAGATCACAAAATCCTGATCTTCATCGGCAGGAAGCGCTGCTTCGGCTGCCATCGGTTTTCGAGTTCGCGTTTTTGGCGTCGGCCGGCCAGGGGTACTTTCTATACCGCTGAGCATTTCATGGCTTCCGTGGCATCGGTGAAGCTTTTATAGCGGGCTCCCGGGAAGGCGTCGACTTGTTTTTTACAGTCTGCCCAAGAAGTAAAGAGCCCCGTTTGGCGGCCTTTTCGTACCGCATATATTTTCTTTTGCATAAGACACCTCATTCTTTCGTCGTCAATCACGGATTTGATTGTACCACAAAAAATAAAAAGAAAACAGGCGCAGTCAGTGACTTTAGCGCCTGTTTTTTATATAATGAAGGTATACAACTTATCGTTCCTCGTGTTGGGAGGGATTTATTTGAACATTCAGCAAGTCTATGCCGTTTATTTCAGCCCTACCGGTCATACGAAAAATCTCGTCTGCCGCCTGGCTGCGGACCTTGCCAAAGCGCTTCAGGTACCGCTTAAGACGGTATCCTTCGACTTACCGGCTGAGCGGGAAGGGGAGAATCGCTTTTCCGCAAGCGACCTGGTCGTCGTCGGCGGACCGACCTATGCCGGAAAGCTTCCCAATAAAATCATGCCGACCTACCGGGAGCCTTATTCGGAGCGGGGACGCCGGCCGTCGCTTGGTGACTTACGGCAACCGTTCTTTCGACAACGCCTTGGCCGAACTCAGCGCCATTCTGGAAGCAAAGGATTTTAACCTCGTCGCTGCCGGGGCCTTCGTCGCCAATCACGCCTTTTCTAACATCTTGGCCGCCGGCCGTCCCGATGAAGCGGACCTGGCCGACGTGGAGGGCCTTTCCCGACAGGTCGTACAAGCTTCAAGGGGAAGACTGTCCTACGGGACCTTTGGCCGTCGACGGCGACGCCGAAGCGCCCTATTACATTCCCCAAGGGGAAGACGGAAAGCCGGCCAAATTCTTGAAGGCCGTCCCCAAGACGGATATGGAAAAATGTACGTCCTGCGGCCTCTGTGCCAAAAGTGTCCCATGGGTTCCATCGATTTCGATCAGCCGTCGGTCGTGACCGGCATCTGCATCAAGTGCCAGCGCTGCGTCACCGACTGTCCCTATGGGGCTAAGTATTTTGACGATCCGGCATTTTTATCTCACGTCCGGATGCTGGAAGCGCATTATACGGATCGGGCTCCTAATAAAATCTTTACCCGTTAAGCTGCCGATTTATTTTGCTTATCATTATTTAAAGTTTTTATATATTTTATAAATTTAAGGAGGTTTTTTCTATGGATTTACAAGAAGCTCGCGAACTGGCTCGCAAAAAGATGAAAGGCTGTTACGTCTGTCCCGAATGCGACGGCAAGGCTTGTAAGGGTATGATTCCCGGCTTTGGCGGCCTGCGGACGGCAAAATCTTTCCTGCGCAACGTAGAAGCCCTGGCCGAATATGGTTTGGTCATGCGCAGCATGGACAGTGAACTGGATCCCAATCCGGCGGTCACGATTTTCGGCAAAGAAATCAGCATGCCGGTCCTCGTCGCTCCTGTCGGTGGCGTCATCCTCAATTCCAAGGTCCCCGGCGATCCGGCTACGGTAGAAATGGACTATAACGAATCCGTTACGAAGGGCGCCTTCGATGCCGGAACCCTGTGCTTTACCGGTGATGGCGGCATGGAATACATGTTTGAATCGGGCATCGTCGCTTCGAAAAAGCGGGAAGAAACGGTCATTCCGACGATCAAACCGCGCAGCAACGACCAGATCATTGAAAAGATTAAAATCGCTGAACAGGCTCATGCTTTTGCCGTTGCCAGTGATATCGATGCGGCAACCCTGATCAATATGCATATCTTTGGCCAGCCCGTCGGACCTAAGAGCGCCAGTGACATTGCAGAACTCGTCAAAGCGACGTCCCTGCCCTTTATCGTAAAAGGCATCATGTCTCCGGAAGAAGCCATTGCCTGTGCCGATGCCGGTGCTAAAGGCATCGTCGTCAGCAACCACGGCGGCCGCATCCTCGACGGTATGGTCGGCACGGCCGACGTCCTGCCGGAAATCGCCAAAGCCGTAAAAGGTCGGCTGACGATCTTCGTTGACGGCGGTGTCCGTCACGGTGAAGACGTCCTCAAGATGCTGGCCCTCGGTGCCGATGCCGTCCTCATTGGCCGTCCCATCGCCATCGCCGCTATCGGCGGCCAGGCTGAAGCCGTCAAGCTCTTGTTAGACGCCTTGAAACGGGAACTCATGGATGCATGATGATTACCGGCGTCCACGATTTGTCCAACGTATCGCCGGATATCTTAAGACGGTTAAAATAAGGTATTCCCACAGCTAAATAATTGACAGCCCGCTGGCCTGCCCGTATAATGGTCCTATTGGATTGTACTTGATAGGAGGAATTTCATGCACAGTATTTCCCATTTTTGGCACTTGTCGCGAATCATATACGGACCTCGGAACTTTCAAGAGAACAAGCGGGCTGTCGTTTTTTTTGCCAGAGCCGTCTCCAATCGGGCCTTGTTTGAAGAACTGTACGATTTCTTTGACCATTATGAACCGATGCAGGGCTTTTTTGAGCAGCACGACCCGGACTTCCAGGAAGTCATGACCCGCGTCTTCTTGTTCAAGAATTCGACCATGCGCCAACGACTCGACGCTTGAAGCATCATTTCACGATTTTGCGGACTTTCTTTTCCGATGACGTCATCCGCGAAATCTATTGGGGAAAGGGCTATACGCTCTGGACGTCTGACGACCCGTCCATGCCGCTTGAAGTGCGGCTCATCTTTGATACGGGCCAGCGAAAAGAAGGGTTCCTGTCGCTCTACCTCTATCATGAAGCCAGATGACCTACCATTCAACTTCCGCTTCGATTACAACAGCGACGGCACGCCATCCATGTATATCGGTACCATCCAGGGCTCGAAGCACGGCTTGGAAACGACCAAGATCCTGACCAAGAAGCTCTTTGGCTACCGGCCTAAGAACTTCATCCTCTATTTGATGCGTATCTTCGTCCAGACCCTGGGCATTCGCGATATGTACGTCATCACTGACGACGGTTTCTATACCAACAGCCATCTCCTGCGCGGCAACCGTTCTAAGAAGACCAATTTCAATGACTTCTGGATCGGCGAAGGGGCTGTACCCGATAAAGGCGAACAATGGTATTTCCGCCTGCCCATCGAAGAAAAGCGCCGCAAGTACGACGACATCAAGTCCCAGAAGCGAAACCTCTTCCGCAAGCGCTATCTCCTCATGGATGCTATCGTCCCGCCTTACATCGAAGCCATTCGCAAGCTGTTCCGCGACGACTTTGCCCCGACGCCGTCGCCGTCGATGAAGCAGCTATTGTCGATAAGCCGGCCGATTACGATCCCATCGAGGCGCCGAAGGGGTGACTGACCGTCTTTAATCAGTAGTGATAATGCGATAAGTCCTCCTTGTTGAGGATACAATTTAGCCAGTTCCCGCATGGGCATACGACCAGGAACTGGCTTTTTTGCATGCTGGCTTAACATGTATGATAAAGCGTCCGTCGTGAATCGCCGCTGCTGCTTTGGCACATCAGATAACGTCGGACATAAAAAGAGGACCTCTCGAGAAGTGATCATTTCCCGAAAGGTCCTCTTGGCGTATGCACTGGGGTTAGAGGGTGAGCCATGTTTTGCCGTGCCCATGATGACCATCCGTCCGCCCTGGGCTTCGTAGAGGCGGTGTGAAATGGACAGGACGGTGCGGTTTTGAGAGGCAGCCTGAAGGCTGTCAGTACCTGCTGTTCCGTCAGAGCGTCGAGGTTGGCCGTGATTTCATCGAGGAGGAGGATTCGCGGATTCATGACGACGGCCCGGGCGATGGACAGGAGCTGGAGTTGGCCCCGGGAGAAAAATTCTTGCCGGAACGGGGTTTCAAGTCCTTCGGGCAGGGCGCTGCAAAGGTCCCACAGGCCGACCAGGCGCAGGGCTTTTTCGACGGCTTCCTCCGAGACCCGTGGGTCTTTGAGGGTCACTTGGTCGCCGACGGTTCCGGCTACGTCATGGAACTGCTGTTCGACGTAGCCGAAGACTTGGCGGCGCAGGGCCGGGGAAAGGTCGGCAGGCTTACAGCCGAAGACGCGGATCGTGCCTTCTTTGGGGGCGTAGAGACCGAGAATGAGTTTAAAGAGGGTACTCTTGCCGGCTCCGGTGCGTCCCGTTATGGTGACGATTTCCCCCGTTTTGACGGATAACGACAGGTGGCGGAAGATCGATTCACTGCCGTAGCTAAAGGCGGCATCGTCGATGACCAGGGGCGGCGCGGTAAGGGTCAGGTCGTCGGTGGCGCCTGGTCTTCTACGGGATGGGCAAAAAATTCTTTCAAACGGCTGATGCCGGCGATGGCCGACTGGATGTTTTGGATTTCCATGCCGATGCTTTCAATCGGGGAAAAGATAAGGCGGACATAGGCGATGAGGGCGACGACGGTGCCGACGGTCATGCCGAAGAAATCCTGCAGGAAGGAGCTGCTAACCGATAAGGCCATCATACGCAGATGATGAGCGTCGAGAGGGTGATGACGATGGGCGAGTAGATGGCGTCGCAGAAATTGCTGCGCTCCATGGCTGAAAAACTGTCCCGTATCGTCTGTCCGTAGCGGTGGCGCAGGTGGCTTTCCTGCTGGCAGGTGTGGATGGTGCGGATGTTGTGCACCGTTTCCGGGATGAGTTCGTTGGTCCGGCCAATGGCGATACGGTTGTCCCGCTGGGCCTTGAGCATGCGCTTTTGGAAGTAGCGGGTCAGGAGAAACAAGAGGGGCAGGGCGATGCACAGTAAGATGCCCAGGCCGGCACTGAGGTGGAAGACGACGGCCAGGATACTGAAGATGGTCAACACGTCGGCGATCATGCTGACGACGCCGGAGTCGAAGAGGTCTTCCAGGGTATCGACGTCGTTGACGAAGAGCGACGTGACGGCTCCCGATTCATGGCTGACGAAGTAAGGCGCCGGCAGGATGCTGAGCCGGTCGCACATGGCCGAACGCAGGCCATGGGTGATCTTTTGGCCGAAGATGGTGATCAACGTCTCTTTGACGGCGTCGACGAGGCCGCTGCCGGCATTGACGGCAAAGAAGATGATGCCTGCCGTCAGTAAGGGCATGATCGTAAAATGGCCGCTGGCCAGACTGTCAACGATATACTGCAAGATGAGGGGCGGTGCGACGTTGACGCCGATGGAAGCGGCAATGGAAAGGACCAGGCCGATGATGAGCCGGACGTTAGCTTGTAAGGTCTGGAGGAATATCTTAGTCATGGCGGTCACCTCGCTGGGCTTGCTGCATCTTGTAGAGTCGTTGATACTCTTCGTGGGTTTCATATAAGGATGAATGGTCTGCCGTCATGGTCGTACCGTCATGGCTGATCCAAATGACCTGGTCGAGTTCAGAAAAGAGGGACAGGCGGTGCGAAATGAGTAAGATGATACAGTCGCTGTAAGACTCGCGCAGCTGTTTGAAGATCTTTCGTTCTGTCGCCATGTCGACGGCGGCAAAGGGATCGTCGAGAATGAGCAGGGGCCGGCGGTGAAATAGGGTCCGGGCCAGGGCGATGCGGGCCTGCTGACCGCCGGAGAGGCGCTGGCCACCTTCGCCAATCGGCGTCTGGATACCTAAGGGGAAGGACGCACAGTCTTCATCCATACAGACTTCGCGGATGACTTTTGTGACATCGCCAGGAAGGCCGAAACGGATGTTTTCTTCAATCGTTGCCGAGAATAATTCACTGTCGTGGCCGCAGTAGCCGACGATGCCTTCCGCGCCGGTCTGGCCGTTTCCCAAGGACTGGGCGCCGAAGCGGATTTCGCCACCGTGGGGTTTTTCGCCGAGGAAGGTCAGGCCCAGTGTCGATTTGCCGCAGGCGACGGGACCGGTGATGCCGATGATGTCGCCGGGCTTGGCGGAAAAGGACAGGCCTTGATAGACCGGCTTATCATCCGGCGCATAGGAAAAGGACAGGTTACGGACCGTAAGGGCTGCCGGCGGAAAGGCCGGTACCGGTTCCGGCAGGGGATGGGAGGCAGCGAGACGGGGCTGGATGCGGTCCCACGATACCTGGGCCTTCTGGACGGCATTGAACAGGCGGGCGGCATGGGACGTCTTGATGGACATCTTGACGAAGCACGACAGGTACGTCGAAAAGGCGGCGATGTCCCAGATCTGCCAGCCGTCGCCGAGGACGTTGCGGCCGCCGAGCCAGACGACGAGGATGGTGCCGGTCATGGCGATGATCTTATAGATGGGCTGCATCGTATTTTCCCACAGGTTGGCTAAAATCATCTTCCGTTCGTAGTCTTTCAGATACGTTTCATATTGGGCGTTTTGGACGGCTTCTTCGCCGTAGACGCGGTAAGTCAGGGCGTTGCTGATGCGGTCCAGGGTGATGCCCGACAAGGCGCCGCTGCTTTCTTTACTGCGGGCCGCCGTTTCGGCGACCAGGCGTCGCAGGCGATTGGCCAGGAGATAGGCCAGGGGCGGGAAGGCCAGGACACAGAGGGTCAGTTTCCAGTCGTAGACAGGAGCATGACAGGTAGGTCACCATGACGACGCCCGTATCGAAGACTTCTGTCGTGAATTTGCGCATCCCTTCGACACAAGTGTCGATGTCGGAAATGACTTTAGTCATCAAGGTTCCCGTGTGTTCGCGTTCCATGGCTGCCGTCGGCGTCTGTACCAGCTGTTGATAGAGGAGGTCCTTCATAGTCAGGCTGACGTTGTTGGCAAACTTTCGAACGTAGAGCCGCTTCACGTAGCGCAGACTCTGAACGGCGATGATGACCAGAGCATACATCAGGCAGAGGGCGTACATGTCCGAGGCCTCTTTGGTGCCGCCGAACATGTCGTAGAGGTACTGGGCCAGCTGGCCGTCAAACCAGGGGCCGGCAATCATGCCGACGTTGTAGAAGAGGCCGCTGAGGGTGATGATCAGGAGTAATTTCTTTTCTTTTAAAAAGTAGTAATAAACGGAACCGGGTCCCCGTTGTTTCAATGGTAACACCTCGCTTTTATAGTTCATCTATCATACACCATATGGTCGGGTTTGGCGAGGGAAAAAAGCCTGATTTTTATTAATTTGAGAACTCTTTACATTCTTACCTCTTGCGTAAAGTCAAAAAAGACGAATATAATATACCTATACGAAAGTCAAAAAGAAAAATTAACCCCGTCGATTTTTTTTAAGAGGTGATTTACGATGAGTGTATTAGCTGATAAAATCGAACAGTTTATCTTACATAAATTATTAGAAGAAGACAATTCAGATATCGTATTGCGCCGCAATGAACTGGCTGACGAACTGCAGTGTGCACCGTCGCAGATCAGCTACGTGCTGAGTACGCGGTTTTCTAACGACCGGGGCTATCTGGTCGAATCGCGGCGCGGATCCGGCGGCTTCGTCCGTATCATCAAACTGACGCCGAAGAAGGAGGATCGGACGCCGGTCCTGCTCCACGAACGCCTGCCGGCGGTCAGCATTTCCATGGAGGACCTCGACGCCTTACTGTATGAACTGCTCAAGCGCCGCAGCCTCACCAACAACGAGGCCGTCATCCTCCATTTAACCTTTGAATCACTCTATCGCCGCATCGATGATGAGGCTTCGCGCTTACTCGTCATCAGCGACATTTTGAAAAATCTGAACCTTCATTGAAGATAGAAAGGACGTGAGGGCCATGCTCTGTGATGCCTGTAAAAACGCGAGGCTGTTGTCCATATCGTCAAAATTGAAGACGGGCAGCGCACCGATGTCCACCTGTGTGCACCTGTGCCAAGAGACAGTCAAACTTCTCAAATATGCGAGATGTCAATATTATCGATAATGATTTTTTCCGCAAGATGGCTTATCCCGATTATCAGGGAGATCGCGGCGATGAACCGCGCTGTGCCAGCTGCGGCATGACCTACGGGGAATTTAACCATGTGGGGAAATTCGGCTGCCCCGATTGTTATGAAGCTTTCAAGGAAGAAATTCCGCCGCTGCTGCGCCGCATCCACGGTCACAGTAAGCACGTCGGCAAGGTGCCGAACCGCGGGACCGGTGTCTTCCGGACGGCCACGCAGGTCAAGCGCCTGCGCCAGCACCTGCAGAAGCTCGTTCAGGAAGAACGCTATGAAGAAGCAGCCAAGGTCCGCGACGAAATCCGGGCGCTCCAGCGCCAACTTCCGGCCGATGGAAAGGGGGAATAAGCCATGGTTCTCGATATGCTCATGGCGCCGCTCTGCCCCTGGCAGGACGGGACCGGTGAGTTCTGTGATATCGTCCTTGACAGCCGGGTTCGATTGAACCGGAATTTAAAGAAATACGTATTTCCCGATAAAGCCTCGGATACGGAATTGTCGGCCGTCCTCGACGAAGCCAAGGGCCAGCTCGGCACGCTGAATACGTTGGGCCAAGGCCATTACCGCTTCATTTCCTTTGAAGACCTGACGCCCCTTGAACGGGAAGTACTGGCCGTCAAGCATTTGTCGTCGGCCGGCCATATTGAACGGCCTCAACACCGGGGCATCCTCCTTCGCGAAGACGGCGCCGTATCGATCATGGTCAATGAAGACGACCACTTCTGTATCCAGGTTGCCGCCCCTGGCTTTGACCTGCGGCGCGTTTGGGATCAGGCCGCCCAGATCGACGATGCTCTGGAAAGCCATTTGGACTTTGCCTTCCGCGATGACTTTGGCTACCTGACGGCCAGCCCGTCTCTTACCGGCACGGGCCTCACCGTCGGCGTGACCCTTCACGTCCCGGCCCTGGTCCTGATGAAGCGCTTTAACCGCATCGTCCAAGGGACGACGAAATTTGGATTTACCGTCTCCGGTATCTATGGGGAACGGAACGACTCGATCGGCCATATTTTCCAGATCACCAACCAGATTACCCTCGGCGTGACTGAAGCCGATACGATGGAACAACTGCGAAAAATTGTAACCCAAATCGTGCAGGAAGAACAGAACTGCCGCGCCTTGGTTTGGGATCATAATAAGAATACCTTAAAAGATAAATGGCTGCGCACGTGGGGCACCCTCGGTCAGGCCTGGCTCCTCGATGACCGGGAAACGCTGAACTTTGCCAGCGATCTTCGCTTCGGCATCGACATGGGCGTCATCCCCGTGCAGCCCTTGGCTTATGAAGCCATCATGGCCGCTTCGGATCCTCCTGGCTCCAACTTCAGGCAGGCTCGGAATTAAGCGGCGAAGACTTAGAGCACCGACGCGCACAAGCGGTGCAGCAAGTGCTCCGTGAGTACAGAAGGAAGTGATTTCCCATGGCTAACAATAGATTTACCAAGATGCCAAAGCCGTGCTTCAGTTTGCACAGGATACGGCACAGAAATTTCATCATGATTACGTCGGAACAGAGCATATCCTGCTCGGTCTCGTTTTAAATAAAGACGGCATTGCCGGCCTGATTCTCTCCCAGTTGGGCCTGACGTCGGAAAATGTTACCCGTGCCATTGAACAGCAGGTCGGTTGGGGAACCGATACGAGCGGCAAGCTGCGCCTGACGCCGCGGACGAAACGGGTCATGGAAATGGCCGTCCGTGAAGCCAATCGGCTGGAACAGAACTACGTCGGCACGGAACACCTGTTGTTCGGTATCCTGGCCGAAGGAACGGGCATGGCCGTCCAGATCCTCGAAGACATGGACATCGACCCGGATCTTGTATCCCAGCGCCTGAGCGAACTCATGAACGACAGCGACGCCGCCGGCAGTGAAGCTGGCGGAGAAAAGAAAGGCGGTGACTTGTCCCAATTCGGCCGCGACCTCAATGAATGGGCCAAGAAAGACAAGGTCGATCCGGTCATCGGCCGGGAACAAGAAATCAGCCGGGTCATTCAGATCCTGAGCCGGCGGACAAAGAACAATCCGGTCCTCATCGGCGCTCCCGGCGTCGGTAAGACGGCCATTGCCGAAGGGCTGGCCCAGCGCATCATTACCGGCAACGTCCCCGACAGTTTGCAAAACAAGCGCGTCTTTTCCCTGGATTTAGCCAGCATCGTCGCCGGTACCAAGTACCGCGGTGAATTCGAAGAACGGATCAAACGCATCTTGGACACCATTTCCCGCGACGATACGATCATCCTCTTTATCGATGAAATTCACCAACTCATCGGTGCCGGTGCCGTTGAAGGCGCTATGGATGCGGCCAATATCTTAAAGCCGGCCCTGGCCCGCGGCGATTTGCAGTGCATCGGGGCGACGACGGCTGACGAATATAAGAAGCACTTTGAAAAAGATGCGGCCTTAGCCCGGCGCTTCCAGCCCGTCCAGGTCGGCGAACCGAATGAAGAAGACGCCGTATCCATCCTGTTCGGCCTGCGCGATCGCTACGAAGCTTCCACAAGGCCCGCATCACCGACGAAGCCGTACGGGCTGCCGTCAAATTGTCGGCCCGTTATATTTCCGACCGCTACCTGCCCGATAAGGCCATCGACGTCATGGACGAAGCGACGGCCCGGTCCGCATGAAGGTCTATGCACCGTCCCACGAACTGCAGATCCTCGAACAGAAGCTAGCTGACATCAAGAAAGAAAAAGAAGCCGCCCTCGATGGGGAAGACTTTGAAAAATGCGCGTCCCTGCGCGATGCCGGCAAGAAGATCGCTTCGGAAATTTCGGCCCTGCAGAAGGAAAAGAAACAGCATGACGATGAAAACTCGTCGTGACCGAACACGACATTGCCGACGTCGTTTCCATGTGGACCGGCGTGCCCGTCCAGCAGATTACGGAAACGGAATCGCAGCGCCTGCTCCACTTGGAAGAAGAACTGCATAAACGGGTCATCAGTCAGGACGACGCCGTTACGGCTGTGGCGAAAGCCGTCCGCCGTGCCCGGGCTGGACTGAAGGATGCCAACCGTCCCATCGGTTCCTTCCTGTTCCTCGGCCCGTCCGGTGTCGGCAAGACGGAACTCGCCCGTACCTTGGCGGCCCAGCTCTTCGATAGCCCGGACAACATGATCCGCATCGACATGAGCGAATTCATGGAAAAATACAGCGTTTCCCGCCTGGTCGGCGCCCCTCCGGGCTACGTCGGCTATGAAGAAGGGGGCGAGCTGACCGATGCCGTCCGGGAAAAACCGTACAGCGTCATCCTCTTCGACGAAGTCGAAAAGGCCAGCAGCGACTTCTTCAACCTCTTGCTGCAGGTCCTCGACGAAGGCCGCTTGACTGACTCCAAGGGCAGGACCGTCGACTTCCGCAATACGGTCATCATCATGACCAGTAACCTCGGGGCTTCTCATCTCCGTCCGTCGGGCCCGGTCATGGGCTTTGCCACCGGCAGCGACGGTGCCGGCAGTGAAGAAAAGGCCTTCAAGGAAGCGCGCAAGGAAATCCTCGATGAAGTGAAACGCTTCTTCCGTCCGGAATTCCTGAACCGTATCGATGAAATGATCGTCTTCAAGCCCTTGGCGCAGTCTGATCTTCGCCAGATCGTCGACATCATGCTCAAAGAGCTGACAAGCCGCCTCGGTGAAAAAGGCATAGGCCTCAATTGGACGACGGCTGCCGATGACGTCCTCGTGCAGGACGGGACCGACTTTGCTTACGGTGCCCGGCCACTGAAACGGGCCATCCAGAAATTGGTCGAAGACCCAATTTCGGAAATGCTCTTAAGCGGTGACGTCAAAGACGGCAATACGATTCACGTCGACAGTTTAGATAAAAAGAAGCTCGTCTTTACGACAGAATAATGAAGGGGCTTCGCATGAAGGCTGTGCTCGTCATGCGAAGCCTTTTTTATAACTGGCGCTAAAACACAGCGCAAAGGAGTAGGTATGGCAAAAGCAAAAATTCGTTACGTTTGTACCAGCTGCGGCAGCGTCTCCAGCCGCTGGCTTGGCCGCTGTCCCCAGTGCGGCGAGTGGAATACGATGGCAGAAGAGACCGTGACGCCCGAAGCGCCTAAGGCGGCTCAGAGCATGGCCCGCAGCGGTCCTTCGTCTCAGGCCACGTCGTTATCGGACATCGCCTTAGAGGACATGACCCGCGTGGAAACGGGCATCGGTGAATTGGACCGGGTCCTCGGCGGCGGCATCGTTCCCGGGGCCTCATCCTTTTGAGCGGCGATCCGGGAATCGGTAAATCGACGCTGGTCCTTCAGCTGGCAGCCGCCGTCTGCGCCAAGAATGGCGCCGTCCTTTACGGCTCGGGCGAAGAATCGGCCGGCCAGATTAAGCTGCGGGCCCAGCGCTTAGGAATCGCTGCGCCCAACCTCGTCATTCAGGCCGATACGTCTCTGGACAACATCTTAAGTGAAGCACACAAGCGGCGGCCGGCCCTGGTCATCGTCGACTCCATTCAGACTATGTACAGCCAGTCCGTCGAAGGGACGCCGGGCAGTTTATCCCAAATCCGCGAAGGGACGAGCCGCCTCATGACCTTTGCCAAGAGCGAGGCCATTCCGGTCATCGTCATCGGCCACGTCACCAAAGACGGGGCCATTGCCGGGCCGCGGATGATGGAGCATATGGTCGACGTCGTCCTCTACTTTGAAGGCGAGCGCAATTACCAGTTCCGCATCCTCCGGGGCATCAAGAACCGCTTTGGTTCGACCAATGAATCGGGCCTGTTCACCATGACCAGCGGCGGCCTGTCAGAACTGGAAAATCCGTCGCAGCTGCTCTTGGCCGAACGGGCCGCCAATCAGGCCGGTTCGGCCGTCGCCGCCGTCCTCGACGGCATGCGCCCCATGCTGGGGGAAATACAGGCCCTGACGGCCCATTCGGTCTTTGCCGTTCCCCGGCGGACGCGTCGGGCATGGATTATAACCGACTCATCATTCTCCTGGCCGTCCTTGAAAAGCGCTCGGCGCCGCTCTTGGCAGTCAGGACGTCTATATCAACGTCGTCGGCGGCCTGCGCCTCACGGAGACGGCGGCCGACCTGCCGGTGCTATTGGCGGTCTATTCCAGCCTGCGCGATATCTCCATGGACAGCCGGACCGTCGTCATGGGAGAAGTCGGCCTGACCGGCGATGTCCGCCGCGTGCCCCAGGCCCTGCGGCGCGTAAAAGAAGCGGCGAAAATGGGGTTCCGTACCTTTATTATGCCCAAGGGAAACCTCGAAGACGTCGACCCCGCGGCCTTTCCGGCGGACTGCCGCTTCGTCGGCGTAGCGACCCTTCGCGAGGCCATTGAAAAAGCTTTTTCCTGATTTGTACGGCCGGGTTCAGATTGTGGTGGGAAATAGCGGCTTTCAGTAGGCAAAAGGGCTTTACCATGGTAAAATAGGGAAAAACGAGGAAAGAAGGCAGCGTGATGAAGCATTTAGAAGTGGTGGCAGCGATTTTAGAATATGACGGAAAGATTCTCTGTATGGAACGGGGACAGGGGAAATTCGAGTACGTCAGCTTTAAGTATGAATTCCCGGGCGGGAAAATCGAACCCGGCGAAAAAAAGCACGAAGCGATTGAACGAGAACTGCGGGAAGAGATGGACGTCCACGTTTCGGTCCGGGAAGAAGACCTGTATATGACCGTCCATCACGACTATCCCGACTTTTCCATCAGCCTCCATGCCTTTCGCTGTCGTTTGGATAAACCCGATTTTATCCGCAAGGAACACGTCGATGCCAAGTGGATGGCGCCAGCCGATTTGCCGACCTTGGATTGGGCCCCGGCTGACGTGCCGATCATGCAGAAACTGGCCGGAAAGTAGGCGAATGTCATGGCTGAATACGGAGCCTGGAACAGTGCCTGCGCGAAGGCTTTATCGACTATACCATCGAAGCCGACCAGCGCTATGTACCGAAAATCCTGACCAATAATCAGGAAAAGAAGCGCAAAGTCCTCGATACTATCTTGTCTCAGCTCTACGTCTGCGACTCTTTTCTGTTTTCTGTGGCCTTTCTGACCAAGAGCGGCATTGCCTGCCTAAAGGATGCCCTCATCGAAAATCGACAGGCTGTGGGCAAGATCCTGGCCTCGCAGTACCTGAATTTTACCGAGCCCGATGCCTTGCGGGAGCTCTTGAAATTTCCCAATGTAGAACTGCGGATGGTGACCGAAGAACGGGCCTTTCATGCTAAAGGATACCTTTTTCATCGTGCCCAGGCCGGCCCCGAAAACTATACCATGGTCATCGGCAGCAGCAATATGACGGCCAACGCCTTGACCCACAATCAGGAGTGGAACGTCTTTTTTACGTCCGCTGAAAATGGAGCCCTCATCCGTCAGACCCAGGAAGAGTTCCAACCTTGTGGGATGCGGCGGAAGTTGTTGACGAAGCCTGGATCGATGCCTACCAGGCCATCTACAAACGTCAGAATTCGAGGAAGCAGGGGCTCTATCTGCCCTTCCATAAGATTCAGCCCAACGCCATGCAAAAGGCGGCCCTGGCAGGCATTCAAGGCCTGCGCGATCGAGGAGAAGACCGGGGGCTCTTGATTTCGGCGACCGGGACCGGTAAGACCTACTTATCGGCCTTCGATGTCATGAAATTGCGGCCCAGGCGCTTCCTCTTTGTCGTCCACCGCGAGCTCATCGTCAAAAGCGCCCGCGACAGCTACGTCAAAGTCGGCGTCAACCCGGCCGATACGGGTCTTCTGACGGGCCACGCCAAAGACGTCGACAAACCCTATCTGTTTGCGACCATACAGACCTTGGCCCGCGATGAAATCCTCCATTCCTTTGCGCCCGATGCCTTTGACTACATCGTCATGGATGAAGTCCATCATGGAGGCGCGGCGACGTATCAGAAGGTCCTCGATTACTTTACGCCCCAGTTCCTGCTGGGCATGACGGCGACGCCGGAACGGTCCGACGATTTCGATATCTATGCCTTATTTCACCACCAGATTGCCTATGAAATAAGGCTCCACGACGCCTTAGCCGAAAACATGCTGGTGCCTTTTCACTACCACGGCGTCTGTGAAATCACGGTCAATGGAGAAGTCCTCGATGACAACAGTGATTTTTCGGCTTTGACCTGTGAAGAGCGGGTACGGCATATTCTCTATTATGCCGACCTCTATGGGAGCGACACGGACCGCGTCAAGGGCCTCGTCTTTTGCCGCAGTGTCGACGAAGCGAGAACCCTAGCCGCTGCCTTTAGAGCGCACGGCCGCCGGGCTCTGGCCTTGACGGGTGCGTCGAGTGAAGGGGAGCGGCAGGCAGCCATCGATCATTTGGAAGCCGATGCCGATCAGGACCGGGACTATTTGGATTATATCTTTACTTGCGACATCTTTAATGAAGGCGTCGATATTCCGCAGGTCAATCAGGTCATCATGCTGCGCCCGACGACGTCGGCCATCGTCTTTGTCCAGCAGTTGGGGAGGGGCCTTCGCAAATATCCTTATAAGCGCTATTTGGAAGTCCTCGACTTCATTGGCAACTATGAAAATAACTTTCTCCTGCCCATCGCCCTCTTTGGCGACCGGACCTACGATAAGGATTTTGTCCGCACGTTGATGCAGACCAATTTTCTGCCGGGACCGACGTCGGTTCACTTCGACGATATCGCCAAGGAGCGAATCTATGCAGCCATCGATAAAAAGCGGTCTCTTGCCGATTTAGACGACTTAAAGAACGCCTATCGCGATATGGCCTGCCGCCTGGGACGGCAGCCGATGATGATGGATTTCGTCCGTTTTGGCGATAAAGATCCGATGCTGTTCATTGCCAAGAAGGACTCCTTTTATGCCTTTTCCCAGTATATGGAACCGAGTCCGTCGACGCTGAATGACGCTCATCGGGCCGTGCTGAAGATGATGAGTCTTGAACTTGCCAATGGAAAACGCATTGAAGAAATCTTGATTCTTCGCCATTTGCTGGCTGAACCGTCGTGGTCGACGGCGGACCTTGCGGCAGAGACGGAGCGGTTGTACGGCTTTTTGCCCTCGACAGAAACCATGAACATGCTGCCCGGCTGTTGACCTTGCAATTCTTTGTGAAAACGGCGCAGCAGAAATACGGCGGTATGCCCCTCATTTCTTTTGAACAGCACACCTACGCGACGACGCCGTATTTTGAAGCCCTGAAAGAAAATGCCGAATTTACGGCCTATGTCGACGATATCCTCGATTACGGGACCTATCGCTTTGAAACCCTCTATGTCCAAGACCATCCCGAAATCGTCGGCGGCTTCGTCCGCTACGGACGCTATTCTCGAAAAGACGTATCGCGGATCCTCAATTATGAAACGAACCGCGAAGGGACGCTGAACGGCTATCAAATCGTCGGGGATACTTGTCCCATTTTTGTTACCTATGAAAAGGCTGACGATATTTCGGCGAATACGATGTATGAAGACCAATTCATATCACCTCAGGAATTCAGTTGGATGACCCGGTCCCGCGTGCGCCTGTCGTCACCCCAAATCCCGGCCATTCAGGACCGTCATCGTCGCAAGTTGCTGTTCGTGAAAAAGAGCGATGCTGAAGGGTCTAATTTCTACTATATCGGCGATTTAAAGGTCCTCGGCGATCCTGTCGAGACGACCATCGCCAACGATGCCGGCGTACAGCTTCCCATCGTCAACTTTCGATTTATCATCGATAAGCCTGTCGAAGAAAAACTCTACGCCTATCTTTGTGAATAATTGTCTTGCTGCTGAAAATGTCATGAACCGATCGTCATGGCATTTTTCGCATTACCTTTTAACCTTTTGGGGAGGGGGGAACGACCGAAGCAGGTACGGCCTGCCTTCAGAACCAAAAACTTTATGGGGCAATTGTGGTACATTGTCCGGAAATGTGGTAAACTAGTGTAGTTACAGTTGAGATGTGGAGAGAGAGGTGTCTTTTTACGTATGGAAGATAAAACGGGTTCAGACTATAAAGCACGGAAACCGAAGAAGTTTAACGCCCGCATTGTAGCTGATAATATCATGAAGGGCGTCATTGTCCTGATCATGATGGTTATTTTCGTCATGATTGCCGACCAGCTCATCGGGACGCCTTTTATCAGTGCGGAAATTGAAGGCGAATTTTTCCACGGCAGTATTTTTGGGACGACGATCATGGCTGTCGTCACCTATATTGTCGGCATCATTTTAGGGGCCCTCGTCGGCTACGGCATTTCGCCTTTGCCCTGCGCCTTATTTGGGCAGCCATTCATCGCCTTGAATTAGGACTCAATGATTTTGAAAGCCAGGATATCATCGTCGGGACGTTAGGTTTGCTTTTTGGACTTATTATTGCAAATTTAATTGGATTGGCCTTCGCCCGACTGCCTATCATTGGCGCTTACGGACCGATTGTATTCAACATCGTCTTTGGCTATGCCGGCATGAGCATTGCCGTTCGTAAGAAGAGTGAAATCATCGCCCTCGTCGGCAACCTGCGTCTGGGGCGGCCGAACAAGGAACACAAGCGGAAGGAACTAGAATTTTCCGGGAAACTCCTCGATACCAGTGCCATCATCGACGGCCGCATCGCCGAGATTTGCAGCACGGGATTTCTCGAAGGACCGCTTTTGGTGCCAGTCTTCGTCTTAGAAGAACTCCAGCTCATTGCCGATTCGTCGGATTTATTGAAGCGCAACAAAGGCCGCCGCGGCCTCGATATCTTAAAGCAGATGCAGGAAGACAATTACGTCGAAGTCCGCATCATCAATGATGATTTTGACGACGTCCAGGGCGTCGACTCCAAACTCGTCCGCCTGGGCCGCAAAATCAATGCCAAAGTCGTCACCAACGACTACAACCTGAATAAGGTTGCTGGTCTCCAAGGCGTAGCCGTCCTCAACATCAACGATTTGGCCAATGCTTTAAAACCGGCCCGCGTTCCTGGGGAACAGATGAATGTCCTCATCGTCAAGGCTGGCAAGGAAGAAAATCAAGGCGTTGCCTACCTCGACGACGGAACGATGATCGTCGTCGAAGACGGCCAGAAATATATCGGCTCCAATATGCCGGTTACGGTGACGTCGGTCCTTCAGACGTCTGCCGGACGCATGATATTCGTAAAAATCGCAAATGAGTAGGTGAAATGTGTGAAAGTATCTGTCATCGTGGTAGCGGCCGGCACAGGGAGCCGCTTCGGTTACGAGCGGAATAAGCTCTTTTATCCGCTGTGCGGCGAACCGGTCCTGACCCATACCCTGCGGAACATCTTTGCAGCCCGCTCGGTCCATGAAGTGGTCATCGTCCATTCCCGCATCGATACCAAGGAGATCCGCCGCATTGTCGACGATCTCCATCCCGTTCAGCCCGTCCGCTATACCCTGGGCGGGGCGGAACGAGAGGATTCGGTGTATAATGGACTCTTGGCCGTCAGCCCCGATATGGACGTCGTCATGGTTCACGACGGGGCCCGTCCCTTTGCCACTCCTGATTGGTATGATCAGGGCGCGGTCATGATGGAGACGGCTCGGGCAGCCATCTACGGCATTCCCTTAAAGGACACCGTGAAAGTTCGCGGTGACGACGGTCGGCTGCATACGCTGAACCGCAGCCGCCTGGTAGCCGCCCAGACGCCGCAGATCTTCCATCGGGACTTATTGATGGAAGCCCATAAACAGGCGCGGCTGAAGGGGTTGAAGGCGACGGACGATGCGTCCCTCGTCGAAGCCATGGGCGTGCCCGTCGTCATCCTCGAAGGCAGCGATAAGAACCGCAAGGTGACGACCCGCGACGACATTCCCATCCTGTCCTTGTATCTGAAGGGGCGGGAAGTCCAGCGCATTGGCACCGGCTACGATGTCCACCGCCTGGTCGAAGGGCGGCCGCTCATTCTCGGCGGCGTTGAGGTTCCCTTTGATCGGGGCCTTGACGGCCACTCCGATGCCGACGTCCTCATTCACGCCGTCATGGATGCCTTATTGGGCGCGGCGGGACTGCGCGATATCGGGACTTATTTTCCTGACAATGATGAGAACTTTAAAGACATCTCCAGCCTGGTGCTGCTCGCTAAGGTTCGCCATCTCTTGCAGGAAAAATGCTGCCGCATCGTCAATTTAGACGTAACGCTGCTGGCACAGCAGCCTAAAATCAAACCCTTTGTGCCGCAGATGATTGAAAATATTGCCGAGGCCCTGCGGATTTCTAAGTCGGCCGTCTCCGTCAAAGCGACGACGACCGAAAAATTAGGATTCGTCGGCCGGGAAGAGGGCATGGCAGCGCAAGCGGCGGCCATGATCCTAAGCTATCAATCGTACCTATAAGTATGTATTTAGGAGGAATTTTTTATGTCACAGGAAGTACGCGTTCGTTTTGCTCCGAGCCCGACGGGACCGTTCCATATCGGCGGCGCCCGCTCGGCACTGTTCAACTACCTTGTCGCCAAACACACGGGCGGCAAGTTCGTCGTCCGCATCGAAGATACGGACCGCAAACGTTCGACGTCCGAATCGGAAGAAAATATTAAAGAAGCTTTGAAATGGCTGGGCATTACCTGGGATGAAGGTATCGATGTCGGCGGATCCGACGGCCCGTATCGCCAGACCGAACGCCTGGACATTTATCAGAAATATACGGATAAACTCTTGGCCGAAGGAAAAGCCTACTACTGTTTCTGCACGCCGGAAGAATTGGAAGCTGAAAAGAATGCCCAACTGGCCAAAGGCGAAACGCCGGTATACTCGGGGAAATGCGCCGACCTTCCGAAAGAAACGGTCGAACAGTATTTAAAAGAAGGCCGTCCTCATGTCATCCGCATCAAGACGCCGAAAAATGAAACGATTGAACTCGACGACCTGGTCCGGGGCCACGTATCCTTCGACTCCAATAACGTCGGCGACTTCGTCATCGTCAAATCCGACGGCATTCCGGTCTACAACTACTGCGTCGTCCTCGACGATGCCTTGATGCACATCACCCACGTCATCCGTGCCGAAGAACATCTGTCCAATACGCCGCGCCAGCTGGTCATCTACAAGGCCCTTGGCTTTGATGCCCCGCAGTTCGCCCACGTATCGTTGATCCTCGGTGCCGACAAGAAGAAGATGAGTAAGCGCCATGGCGCTACTTCTGTTCAGCAGTACCGCGACATGGGCTACCTTCCCGATGCCTGGTAAACTTCCTGGCCCTTCTGGCTGGACGCCGGACAGCGATCAGGAAATCTTCAGCCGCGACGAATTGAACGAACAGTTCTCCTTAAGCCGCGTCGCTAAGAACCCGGCCGTCTTCGATATCGAAAAATTGAACTGGATCAACTTCCATTACATGAAAGAACTCGATGAAGATCAGCTCTATACCTGTGCCTGCCGCACCTCCAACAGGCCGGCTATGCCAGTGAAAATCCGGATCAAGCCGAAGCAGCTTGGCTGAAAGCCGTCTGCGCCGCCATGCGTGAACACGTCCAGTACGGCGCCCAGATCGTCGATGCCGCCAAAGTCTTCTTTACCGAAGACTATGCGCCGGAAAATGAAGAAACGGCAGCTGTCCTGGCTGAAGAAACGGCACCGGCTGTCCTGGCTATGTTCCGCGATGAACTGACGGCCCTCGACGAAGTCACGCCCGACACGGTACAGCCCTTGTTCAAAAAGATTCAAAAGGGCTTGAAGGTAAAGGGAAAATTCGTCTACATGCCGATCCGTGTAGCCATTACCGGCGTCATGCACGGTCCCGATTTGAACGTCATCGTCGCCCTCATGGGCCGCGAAAAAGTTTTGGATCGCCTGAACGCCAGCCTTAATAAATAATAATGATTATATCTTGACAGATAAGTGATTATTGGGTACTATATACGTACATATTAATTAATAACATGTATCAAATAGTATGTTTGAATACGCATCTGCGATGAGCAAAATGAGTTGCAGTGGCATCCGCCAGAGAGAAAAAGCCGTGGCTGAGAGCTTTTTCAGGTCATAAGACTGCAATGCTGCCTTTGTGAGCAGGCCGGGTGAATGGAGTAATCCGGTCCGGGTGCGCCCGTTACTGCGCAGTAAAGATTACGGCTGTGCCGTAAAAACAGAGTGGAACCGCGGGCCACCGTCTCTGTCATAAGGGATGGTGGCTTTTTGGTTTAATTTTCAGGGGGGTAACAGTATGAGAGAACTGAAAGTATACAATACGCTGACTCGTAAAAAGGAGACCTTCGTTCCCGTCACGCCGGGCCAGGTCAAAATGTATGTCTGTGGCATTACGCCGTATAACCATTCCCACATGGGGAATGCCCGTCCTTTCGTAACCTGGGACGTCATCCAGCGCTATCTGGAACACCTCGGCTATGAAGTCACGCATATCCAGAACTTCACCGACGTCGACGACAAGATCATCAATGCCGCCAATGGGGAAGGCGTCAGCTGGGATACGATTTCCAACCGCTACATTGCGGCTTACTTCGACGTCATGGATAAGCTCCATATCCGTCGGGCTGACCGTTATCCCCGCGTCTCGGAACACATGGATGACATCATCGAAATGGTACAGGGCCTCGTCGATAAGGGCGATGCTACGTCATCGACAACGACGTCTATTACAGCGTTGAAAAATTTGACGACTACGGTGAACTGAGCGGCCGCAGCCTCGACGACATGGAAGCCGGCGCCCGCATCGAAGTTGACGACCGTAAACACAATCCCATGGACTTTGCCCTCTGGAAGGGTGCTAAACCGGGCGAACCGGCATGGGACAGCCCCTGGGGCAAAGGCGTCCGCTGGCACATCGAATGCTCGGCCATGAGCCATAAGTACCTCGGCGATACCTTTGACTTCCACGGCGGCGGCAGTGACCTCATTTTCCCGCATCATGAAAATGAAATCGCCCAGTCCGAAGCCTTTACGGGCAAAAAGCCGATGGTTAAATACTGGCTGCACAACGGGTTCATTACGATCAACTCCGAAAAGATGAGTAAGTCCTTGAACAACTTCTTCCTGGTCAAAGACGTCCTGGCTCATTACAGCCCTGACGCCCTGCGCTTCTTCCTCATTTCCAACCACTATCGCAGCCCCTTGGACTTCAGCGATGAACGTTTGGACGAAATGACGCGCAGCCTGGAACGCTTGGGAACGGCTATCGATAACGTCCTGGAACTGATGGAAATGCCGGCTGGCAGCAAGTCTCCCGAAGCCGAACAGCTCCTGGCTGCGGCTAAGAAAGACGAAGACGATTTTGAAACGGCTATGTGCGACGATTTCAACACGGCCTTGGCCAGTGCCGCCATGTTCGATCTTGCGAAAAACGTCAATATCTATAAAAATGCCGTCGTCACCAACGACGTTCCCGTCGACTCGGCCATCATGTCGGAAGTAAAACGAATCTTCAAGACCTTTACGGACATCCTCGGCATCCTGGAAGAACGCTGGGAAGCCAGAAGCCAATGCCAGCAGCAAGGACTACGACGATTTGATGCAGGTCATCCTCGACATCCGTCAGGAATGCCGCGTCCAGAAACAGTTTGCCCTGGCTGACGCCATCCGCAATAAACTGGCAGCTCTCGGCATCACCATCGAAGATTCTCCTCAGGGAGCACGTTGGAAAAAGTGAAATTCAAACAACTCCAAGCCTTAAAAAAACGGGCCTATCAGCCTTTGCCGAAGGCAAGCGCCTCGATGTCCCTGAAAGCGATGCCGCCCGTCTCGATTCCATCAACCTGGCCTTTGTCGGCGATGCCTATTATGCCCTGACCCTTCGCAAACGCCTGGTGGAAACGGGCATTCCCCAGGTACAGGTCCTCCACGGCCTGGCAGCGGAGTTCGTGTCGGCCAAGGCCCAGGCCTGGGTCTACCGACGCCTTCGCGATAGCCTTACGGAAGAAGAAAAAAGGGTCTGTCAAAGGGCGCGCAATGCCCATTCCATGGCCCCTAAAAGTGCGACCGTTGCCGAATACCACGACAGTACGGCGCTTGAAGCCTTGGTCGGCTTTTTGGTCATGGCCGGACAGGGGGACCGGCTGGCCGAGATCATGGAACAGATTTATGAAGAAACAAAGGCTTACTGCAGCCAAACCAGAGGAGGTACGGAATGAGCGCGGATACACTTATCATCGGCCGCAACAGCGTCACCGAAGCCTTGAAGGCCGGTCGGTCCATCACCAAGATATACGTCGCCTCGGGCAATGAAACGAAGCCTCTGCAGCGGATTCGTGACTTGGCAGCGAAGGAGGACATCCTCGTCGAAGAGACGCCCTTAAAGGTCCTCAACCGCCTGGCACCGGACAACCGGCACCAAGCGTCGTGGCCTTTGCCAAAGCCGTCGAATATGCCGACCTCACGGACGTCCTCATCGCCGCCGATGAAAAGGGCAAGGTTCCCTTTTTGGTTCTCCTCGACGGCCTGGAAGACGTCCACAACGTAGGGGCCATTATCCGGACGGCGGAATGTGCCGGTGCCGATGCCGTGCTCCTGCCGAAGCGCCGGTCAGCACCGATCAATGAAACGGTCGGTAAGACGTCGGCTGGTGCCATTGAATACCTGCCTTTGGTGCAGATCGGGAATATTTCCCAGACGCTGAAGCAACTCAAAAAACGGGGGTTTTGGGTGATCGGCGCCGATATGGAGGGGGAAACAGATTACTTCCACAGCTCTTTGACCGATCCCGTCGTTCTCGTCATCGGAAGCGAAGGACGAGGGATTTCCCATTTGGTCAAGGAGACTTGCGACGTCTTGGTCCAGATTCCCATGTTTGGCCACGTCAATTCTCTCAACGCCTCCGTAGCAGCGGCACTGCTCATGTATGAAGTCGTGCGCCAGCGCCAGGCGAATACCATTAAGTAAGCGAGGTGACGATAATGCAGGCAGCGTCTCATGTACCGGAAAAAAATGACCGCTTTGCAGGCATGACCGATGAAGAAATCGTCAGTATTGCCCAGTCCGAAAAGGACGGGCAGGCTACCGATTATATCGTTCACAAGTACCGTAACTTTGTAAAATCAAAGGCTCGCGCCTATTTTCTCGTCGGTGCCGATCGGGATGACATCATCCAGGAAGGCATGATCGGCCTGTATAAGGCGACGCGGGATTTTCGCGGTGATAAATTGTCGTCCTTCCGGGCCTTTGCCGAACTGTGCATCACCCGGCAGATCATTACGGCCATCAAGACGGCTACACGGCAGAAACACATACCCCTCAACTCGTACGTATCCCTCAATAAACCGATTTATGAAGAAGATTCCGACCGGACCCTGCAGGATATCTTGTCGGGCATCCGCGTCAGCGATCCGGAAGAACTCATCATCGGGCGGGAAGAATTCAACGATATCGAACTGAAGATGAATGAAATCCTCAGTGATTTGGAATGGAACGTCTTGACGGCTTATTTAGACGGCAAGTCCTATAATGAAATGTCACGGGAGCTCCATCGTCACGTAAAGTCCATCGATAATGCCTCCAGCGGGTCAAACGAAAACTGGAACACTATCTGGAAACACGCAATGAAGAGGAAGGAACAGAAAAGATTGAGAAAGAGCCGAAATCAACTATTGATAGAAAGGCTAAATAAGTGTACAATAATACTGTTAGCGTCATTGTGTGAGGAGGATTAACGTGATCACAGCATTAGAAATCATCGTTGTCATTTTGGCACTGCTCATCATCGGTGTTGTCGTAGCACAGAAGAGCAAGACCCAGGGGATGGGTGCGGGCTTTGGCGGCGGTGCCGACGACCTGTTTGGCAGTCGTGCCCGCGGCATGGATGCCTTGCTTTCCAAAATGACTATCATCTTATCGGTATTGTTTGCCGTCTGTACCTTCGTGTTGGGCAGATTGATGCATACCTTTTAATGAAACTAATGAGGGCTGTCGCATATGCGGCGGCTCTTTTTATCATCTGTTCTGTCGGGAGGAGCACTATGGATTTACAGCTGGCTCATGATATAATAAATATATGCAGTGCCATGGCCCCGGAAGGGGCGACCGTCGAAGACTGTGCCGAAAAGCTCGGCATTGCCGGTGCCAGACTGGCTGACGTATTTGAGACATTTGATGAATTGGTGAGGAGTGAAAAGCTCATGAGAATTACAGGAGATCGATATATTGCTGCCAAAACGCCGCAGGAAATTACCGGTATCTATAAAGGATATACGCCGACCTTTGGGTTCGTCATCAGCGAAGATCTGACGGAGGACGTCTACATTTCCGAGCAGAACCGCAATACAGCCATGAATAACGATAAGGTCACGGTCCGTATCATCCATGCCGGAAACGGCCGCCATAAGCAGGAAGGGGAAATCGTTTCCATCGTCGAACGAGCGAACCAGACCTTAGTCGGGACCTTTCAACTTGAAAAACACAGCGCTTTTGTAAAGCCCGATGATGAACGAATCCGTGAAGATATCTACATTCCTCTCGATAAAACAGGCAATGCCCGCAGCAGTGCCCGCGTCTTGGTGACCATTACCAAATGGCCGACACGGAACCGCAAGGCCGAAGGGGAAGTGACGGAAGTCCTCGGCTATAACGGCGACCGCGACCTCGATATCAAGGTCATCATGGCCCGCCACGGCCTGCCCTTTGCTTCCCGGAAGAGGTAACGGCCGAAGCCGAAGCCATCGACCAGACCGTCGTCATGGAAGACGCCGCCGCGATTACCGCGACCGCCAGCTCATCACCATCGACAGTGAAGATGCCAAGGACCTCGATGATGCCATCGACGTCGAAAAACTCCCCAACGGTCATTTTCGACTGGGCGTCTATATTGCCGACGTCAGTTACTACGTCCGGCCTCGCTCAGCCATCGATGAAGAAGCCTATAACCGGGGCACCAGTGTCTACCTCGTCGACCGGGTCATCCCCATGCTGCCGGAAGTATTGTCCAACGGCATCTGCAGCCTCAATGCCGGAGAAGACCGCTATTCCATGACCTGTGTCATGGAAATCGATACCCATGGGAAGGTCGTTAAATCCGACATCGGCCCGGCCGTCATCCGCGTCAAACGCCGCTGCAACTACGTCGAAGTCCGAAAAGCCCTCGTCGACGGCATCATCCCCGACGATTTGCAGCCCTTCATGCCCATGCTCCGGGATTTGCAGGAACTGTCGACGATTTTGAAGAACATGCGCCTTCGCCGCGGGGCCATCGACTTTGACTTCCCCGAATACAAGGTCATCCTCGACCCCGAAGGAGTTCCCTTGCGCTTAGAAAAACGGGAACGGACCCTGGCCGAGCAGATCGTTGAAGAAAGCATGCTTATCGCCAACGAAACCGTGTCCTGTTATCTCCGCGACAGCGACAACCCGTCGGTGTACCGTATCCATGAAATTCCCGAACCGGAACGACTGGACATGATGCGCACCGTCCTGTCCAGCTTCAACCTGCCCGTGCCCGATTCGGAACACGTCAAACCGGCTGATTTCCAAAAACTTCTGGAAACTACCAAGGGTACCGATGAAGCGGCCGTCGTTCAGACCATCGCCCTGCGCTCTATGCAGCAGGCCCGGTATGCAACGGCCAACGCCGGTCATTTCGGCCTGGCTTCGGAATGCTATACACACTTTACGTCGCCGATCCGCCGCTACCCGGACCTCTTGGTCCACCGCCTGATCCGCCAGTATCAGCGTCGGGGCAAACTGCGGGAAGAAGAAGCCCAGCAGTCCTTGTCGTTCCATACCATGCCGCCAATCAGGCAAGCTCGCGGGAACGCATTGCCGTCGAAGCCGAACGGGAAACGGACGACCTCAAGAAATGCCAGTACATGCTGCCCTTCATTGGCCAGCCTTTCGAAGCTCACGTCACGGGAATCACCTCCTTTGGTCTCTTTGTCGGCCTCGAAAACGGCATCGAAGGCTTGATCCATATTTCCCTGTTGACCGACGATACCTACGAATTTGACGAAACGTCTTATACCCTGCGGGGCCAGTTCGGCGGAAAGGTTTACCGCCTCGGCGACGCCATGGAAGTCACCTTGGCTCAGGTCAACGTGGAAAAAGGTGAAATCGACTTCGTTCCCGGCCGCTATGAATCTCTGGAAGACGTCCAAAAGTTGATGGCCGCTAGCAGTGAACGGCGCCATAAACGAAAGGGCAGCGACAACAAGGAAGAAAAGAACAAGCGCAATTGGTTTTCTGGCGCAGGCGGCGCGAAGAAGGATAAAAAGAAAGACAAGAAAATCCGCAAGGATAAGAAGAACAGCCGCAAAAACGACCGCAAAGGTAAGAATACCAAAGTGCGCCGCAATAAAAAGAGTAAGAAGTAGGAGGTTTTAGAGTGGCAACATCACCGACTAAAGGTGTGAAATATATTTCGGATAACCGCAAGGCCCGTCACGATTATTTTATTCATGAAACGTATGAAGCCGGCATCGCCCTGACCGGTACAGAAGTCAAATCCCTGCGTCAGGGCAAGGTCAATTTGAAAGACAGCTTCTGCCGCATTGAAAACGGCGAAGTCCTGCTCTTAGGGATGCATATCAGCCCTTACGAACAGGGAAACCGCTTTAATCACGACCCGCTGCGGACGCGCAAGCTCTTGCTCCATAAGTATGAAATCATCAAACTGTTGGGCAAGATTCAGGAAAAAGGCTATACCCTCATTCCCCTCAACCTGTATTTCAAGAAGGGCAAAGTCAAGGTGACCGTCGCCCTGGCAACAGGGAAGAAACTGTATGATAAACGGCAGGCCTTGGCTGAAAAAGAAGCGAAGCGCGATATTGAACGCCGTATGAAAAATAGAAATTACTAAAGATAGGAGTAACCTTATGAATTCAGAAGATCCCAAAATTCTCTCGGATCGCGAGCGAGATAACTTCAGCGGACCGACCATCGACGAAGACGGTACGGTCCATGACCAGCAGTCCCTCTATGAAGAGCGGATGCGGGAACAGCAGGACGCCCGGCAGCAGCAAATCCATATCGTGACCAGTGGCCTGTCGTGGCGCGTCAAATTAGCTATCGGCGTCATCGTCTTCTGCGTCGTCGCCGTCATCATCGGTGCCCTGGGGCTCATCGTCATGGCCATGCCGTATTTGCTGGGCATCTTTGTCATCTACTGCCTGTACAGCATCCTGAGCTCCATCTTGCATCGCTAGACTATATATTAAAGAAAGGGCCAATTAGAGTATGAAAGAGAACATCGTCATCATCGACGCAGCAGCCTGCTCTATCGGGCTTTTTTTGCCATTCCTCATCTGAGTGATCCCCAGGGACGGCCGACCAATGCCGTCTATGGTTTTTTGAATATGTTATTGAAGCTCTACAGCGAGCTCAACCCGCAGTACGTTGCCGTCGCCTTCGACAAGGGAAAGTATACCTTCCGCAACGACTTGTACGACGCTATAAGCCACCCGTAAGGAGGCCCCCGACGATCTGCGGCCTCAATTCGCCTTGATTCGCGAAGTCCTCGACTGCCTGGGCATCTCGGTCCTCGAACAGGAAGGCTATGAAGGGGACGATATCATCGGTACCCTGGCGAAAAACATGGCTGCCGAAGCTATGCCGTCGACGTCGTCACCGGTGACCGCGATGCCCTGCAGCTCGTAACGAACGACGTTACGGTCTATCTGACTAAAAAGGGCATCACCCAGATGCTGGCTGTCACACCGGCCGTCATGGAAGAAGAATACGGCTATACGCGGCCCAGGTCATCGAAATGAAAGCTCTCATGGGCGATACGGCCGACAACATTCCCGGCGTTCCCGGCGTCGGTGAAAAGACGGCCTTGAAACTCATTTCCCAATTCGGCAGCGTCACCGGCGTCTATGAACACCTGGCGGACGTGAAAGGGAAAAAGCTTCAGGAAAAATTGGCCGACAACAAGGATAAGGCCCTCTTATCCAAGGATTTGGCGACCATTCGCTGCGACCTGGACCTGACTTATACCATCGACCAGTTCCAGCCCCAGCCGCGCCAGGCTGACGTAGCGGAACTCTTTAAGAGCCTGGGCTTCCGTAATCTCTTGGAACGCTTTGCCGCCTTCGACCGCTTTGCTCATCTCGAAAGCGGTGCTGATGCAGCCGCAGCCCCGGTGGTGGAAGCCATCGAAGCGCCGCTGGCGGACAGCCTGAAAGACCAAATCGTCGCCGTGGCTGCCGAATTGACGATCACCAGCCATTCCGGCTCTTACGGGACTTTCTATGGCTACGGAAAAGGCGCTTTTACAGTACCTCCGGAAGGCTATGGGGACTACCTGTCGGTGCTGCCGCAGGCAAAAGCCGTTATTACGGCTGACGGCAAGAATCTCACTAAGGCCGTTTCCGCCGTCGCTTCCGGCCGCCTGCCTTTAAAGGATATCATCCTGGCGGCCTATCTCTTAGACCCGACGCGGACGTCGTACGGCCTGACGTATATCTCGGAAACCTTCGACGTCAACCTTCAGGAACCGGCCGATGACGAAGCTAAAAGACTGGTCAGTGATGCCGCCTTTGCCCTTTCCGTTTGGCCTAAGGTCGAAGAAAAGATGGGAGAAGCGTCTTTGACCGACCTCTATGCGTCCATCGAAGAACCCTTGGTCCGGACCTTAGCTGTCATGGAAATGAACGGCTTTACCGTCGATACGGAGCGGCTCATGGCCATGAAGAGTGAATTGTCGACCCAGGCCGACGCCTTGGAAGAAGCCATTTACGACGACGCTGGCGAAACCTTCAACATCAGTTCGCCGAAACAGCTGGGCGTCATCCTCTTTGAAAAATTGAAACTGCCGGTCATTAAAAAGACCAAGACCGGCTATTCGACGGACAGCTCCGTCCTCGATGCCCTCATGGATCAGCACCCGATGATCGACAAGATCCTGCGCTTCCGGGCCTTGAAGAAACTCATTTCGACCTATCTCGACGGCTTGGAACCCCTCATTTCACCGGAAACGGGCCGCATCCATACCCATTTCAACCAAATGGTTACCTCGACGGGCCGCCTCAGCAGCTCCGACCCCAACTTGCAGAATATTCCGATCCGGACCGAACAGGGCCGCAAAATACGGTCCATCTTCATTCCCGGTGATGGCTACGACTACATCGTATCCGGCGACTATTCGCAGATCGAACTGCGCCTCTTGGCCCATCTGTCCCAGGACCCGACCATGATCGATGGCTTCCAAAAAGGTCAGGATATCCATCGCCGGACGGCGTCGGAAGTCTTCGGCATCCCTTGGGACGAAGTTACGCCGGAAGCACGGTCTCACGCGAAAGCCGTCAACTTCGGCATCATCTACGGCATCAGTGATTTTGGCCTGGCCCGCAACATCTCCATTTCTCGTCAAAAGGCCAAGGAATATATCGAGTCCTATTTTGCCCGTTACAGCACGATCCACGACTATATGAACGGCCTCATCGAATCGGCCAAACAGAGCGGCATGGCTGTCACCATGTTCGGCCGTCGTCGGACCTTGCCGGACATCAACAGTAAAAACTTTACGCGCCGCTCCTTTGCTGAACGGACGGCTATGAATACGCCCATTCAAGGCAGCGCGGCGACATCATTAAGTTGGCCATGAATGCCGTTCAGGAAGAAATCGAAAAGCGTCAGCTGAAAAGCCGCCTCTTAGTCCAAGTACATGACGAACTGGTCTTAGAAGTGCCGGCTGGCGAAAAAGAAGAAATCGAAAAACTGTTGAAAGATACGATGGAACATATCGTCGATCTTTCCGTTCCCCTCGTCGTAGACATCCACAGCGGCGCCAACTGGGAAGAAGCAAAGTAGGTGAGACCATGCCTGAATTGCCGGAAGTAGAAACGATACGGTCTTTCATCGAAAAAAGGGTGCAGCATAAGGTCATCACCGCCATCGACGTATCCCTGCCGCGGCTCATCCGCAATACGACGGCGGAAAATTTCGTATCGGTCCTGACCGGAACGACCATAGAAGGTGTCAGCCGCCGCGGTAAATACCTCTTTCTCCACTGCAGCGGTCCGTCGTCGGTCTTGGTGCACCTGCGCATGACGGGAAGCCTCCTCTATGAGGATCAGCCCGGAGCCTTTTCCGGTCGGGCCGTCCACGTCGTCTTTTCCCTGACTGAAGGGCGCCTCTTGTACCGCGATATCCGCACCCTGGGCTGCTTATGGTTGGTGCCGTCGGAAGGCCGACGGGCATCAAGGGCTATGACAACCTCGGCCCCGACGCTATCAGTCCGGCCTTTACGGCAGAAGGATTATACCGTCTTTTAAAAGAAACGAGCCGGCCGGTCAAGACGGTCCTTCTCGACCAAACGAAGGTGGCCGGTATCGGCAACATCTACGTCGACGAAGCCCTGTTCCGCGCCGGTATCCGGCCCCTGCGCCGGGCCCATAGGGTCACCAAGAAAGAAGCGGCGAAGCTCCACGAAGCCATTACGGACGTCCTCCACGAAGGCCTCGAACACGGCGGGACGACGATACGGAACTTCATTAGCGGCAACGGGAAAGAAGGGCAAAACCAGGAAAACCTCCGCGTCTATGGGAGGGAAGGGACGCCGTGCACGGTCTGCGGCACGACCATTGAATACGTGAAACTCAACGGCCGCGGCACCCATTACTGCCCGAAATGCCAAAAGTAGACGTATTGTAAAAAAATATAGCGACAACCCCCAGTCTGTTCTAGGCTTAGCGCAGACTGGGGGTTATGTATTACAAGAATTGAGTTTTATTGAGTGTTAATACCTTTAGTGGTCTCGTTCATCTCCAATATTACAGGTGAAAATAAAATCTTAATAGTTTATGTTATAATAAACATAAGTGTTTCTCTAATTTAATAAGTATTTTTGGAGTAATTTACTTCTTAAAATATGCATTACTATAAAGAAAGACTGGGAAAAAAATGGTCACGAGCAGCATCAATTAGGCGTTCCAATTCTTGCAAACATTCTTCATCCGACAGCTTATTTACCTCCCACATTAAAACGGTAAAGTGAGCCATTTTAGTTGCCTTATCACGGTATAATCGCGGGCGATATTTGAATTTATTGGGAATAGGCTCCATCTCAAGATAACCGGTTAGTCCTTTCCTTTCAATTATTTCTTTTGCTTTTTGGATAATCCATTTATTTCTTTTCTCTAATGGTCCCATAGAAATCAACTCCTTTAATTAAAACCTTCCTTGATAGCAATATTATAACGGCCTTTAAGATACTTGTCAGAGGGGGAGCTTGCATTTATAGCTTACCCGTTGTTAATAGATGACATTGTACTGACAGGCTCGTGTTTTTAGAATATAATGAAAGGTTGTGAATTTAATGAAAGTACTTGATAAAAAAAAGATGGAAGTTCAAATACAGCATGAGCATCTATATTTACTCACAAAAGAAGAATTAAAGAGAAAAATATGTGCTCCATGGGGAGATTTTTATTATTTTACTCGTTTTACAGACGGTAGAGAAACTAGAAAAAAAGTTTTCGCTAAAATTCAAAAAAAACGTGCCGAATATTTTCGGAAGTTATTTCCTGATTATAAATGTGAGACTGTTCAAACTCTGATACCTTTTAAAAAAATTAAGTCTGCTGGTAAATTCACTAAGAAATATATCGATAAAGCTGATGAACGCTCTAATAAGGATGAATTTAAATATGAGGATCCATTGGCGACTCATGGAGCACGGTATATGATTCCATGAAGATTTTAGAATATATTTTACAGTACTACTTTGATATAAAAAGTGGGAAAGAGAAGAGAACGAATCATAAAGAAAAATCGCTTTTAAATCAACCTAAAGACCTCAACTTTCTTGAAGATAATACTCTAAATGGAAGATATGAAACACTTCATCTGTTGGCACTGCAATGTTATAGCCGCGAAGAAGTTCAAGAAGCGCTTGCTTTTGATTCATTGGAATTAGTGGATAAATGGGTAGAAGAAAACAATATTCCTAAATTGCTCAATAGAAATATGGATGATTATTATATTTGGGAAGAAGACCTTTTAGACCGAAATTCCCTGCCGCCCAATGCGACTATAAGATTAAAATATAAAGTACCCAAATATTGCTATAGTCGCGAAGAGCTAAAAAAGATTCTTAACCTAGCGACATTAGAAGAGGTTGACAAGTGGGTAGAAGACCATAACTGTTCCAAAATGTTCGCTAGGGGGACCGGAGAATACTATGTTTTAAGAGGAGATTTATTGAATTACATCGATAAAGAAAAATTGATGATGGATAACGTCTTCCAGAATAGACCATGTACAGGGTGGTTGAAATTTCAAAAATATGGCTATGCAGAATTAACTCTTTTAATTTTGGAATATAAATTAAAAATTTGGAGTACCTTACTAGTCATGATTTTCGGCGAAAATATGTAGATTATCAGCTGAAATGGAGGATAAGATTGCAAGAGATGTAAAACTATTCGATGATATAATGACAGACCTTAATCCAAGAATGTATATATCCAGGTTATACGGTCTTGAAGATACCGAGAGTATTCTTTTGCTTTTATACAAGGAGAGGCGTCTTGAAAAACGAATTCGAAAAGAGATAGGTCATATGAAAGAAAGTCTTTTTTTAAAATTACGTAAGGAATATAAGGCGAATCTTTCTAGCGAGAATGTTTTTATAAAAGATGAATATGGAGTGAAGGGAAAATATCCTGATGATTTTGCACATTTGGATATGCTTTTTAAAGGTTTTTTATGGGATGCAGACCCCTTACCTCAAGGTACAGTTAGTATCGATTTCCTTTCGCGCTTTTTTTATGATGAAATTACTGATGAGAATGAGGTTCCTTTTAAAGAGGCTCTCGAGTTAAGTATATTGAGGCAAAAGATATTATTCTGTAAGTTAAAATATAATAGATGGGTACATCTTCGAAAAAAGGGAAACCCTTGACCTTTCGTGAGCAATGATTCTATAAAATATTTTGAGAATTATTAAAGGACAGAGCCAGTTTATGAAGATGGTGACTACAGATGATGCCTTTTTACTGTGTTTGAAAGGGGATATTTCTTGTTTTACCTTACATAATAGAATGAATAAGTCGAGTAGACCATTTTTTATATTCTTTCATCCTATAGATCAGACAATCCAGATACCACAGCTATAATTAAAATAGTTGAATATGTAAATATTGACATGATTGACAAGGGGCGTTACAATGGAAATACAGCATCAGACTGTATTTCTCGCCTTTGGAGGTTTTGCTATGAGAACATTTAAACGAATCTTGGGCCTTTCTTTACTGACCTTGGGGCTCTTCACCATGGGAGCCGGCATGGGGGCGGCTCAGTCGCAGGAAGTCGCCATTGACGGGGACCACGGCAAACTGTCGGCCGTCATCCAGCGTCCAGCAGGGAAGACGGAATATCCCTTGGTCATCATCATGCATGGTTTTATGGCCAATAAGGAACGGCCGCTTTTGACGAAACTGGCCGATGATTTAGAAAAAGACGGCATTGCGTCTATTCGCTTTGATTTTAACGGACAAGGACAGAGCGAAGGGCGGTTCCAAGACATGACCGTCGTCAATGAAATTGAAGATGCCAAGGCGTCTATGCTTATGCACGGAAGCTTCCCGGCGTGACCAGCATCGCCCTGGCCGGTCATTCGCAAGGTGGTGTCGTAGCCAGTATGACAGCCGGTGAATTGGGCACACAGAAGGTCAAGGCCTTGGTTCTCATGGCACCGGCCGCCGTCCTTCGGGAAGACGCCATCCGCGGTCAAATTTTTGGCGTTCACTATGATCCCCTCAATCCGCCGGAAATCATTGCGTCCGCGACCACAAAGTCGGTGCGGCTACGTAAAGACGGCACAGACCCTGCGATTTACGAAACGGCGTCCCAATACCAGGGGCCGGCTACATGATTCACGGTACGGGCGATGTCATTGCCCCTTATACGTACAGCCTTCGGTATCAGCGCATCTACTTTAACGGTAAGGTCCATCTCATCGACGGCGAAGATCACACCTTCAGTCATGATACCGATGGAGCAGCCAAAGATGCCGCCGATTTTTTCAAAGAAATCTTAAAATAACTCCTTCCTCATGAAGGGCGTAGAAGTTGTGGAGACATCGAACTTTCCCAACAGAGAGCATGTAAAAAAGCCAGCAGCTTTTGACGATGGATATTGCCAAAGGCTGCTGGCTTTTTCTATGCTTTTTTAGAGAATCATCTAGATTGTCGATGCCGTCATAATGACGGGCTGTCGATGTTATTGAGCTGCATCGCGGGCGGCAGGACCGTTTAAGAGGACTGTATAGTCTTCGTCCGTAATTCGCCGCGCCGGAGCCGTTCCGATGACGCGCAGGGCTTCTTCTAAATATTTCTTTTCGACGACGATGACGGCCGGTTTATCGCTGTGCCAGAGGTCGTACAATTCCTGGTCGCTGTAGTACATCCCCGTCCGATCGGTATGTTGGAGACCGAATTCCAATTCGCCGGTGAAGTTGCCGGCGGCGATGGGACGGTCTAAATAATAGACCAGGCCCGGAATGAAGTAGTCGTACATGATGATGGGCGTACTGTCCGGGATGTTCAGCTTTTTAATATCTTGACTGACCGTGTAGGCCGTCTGGTAGGCCGTCTGGTGATCGTGAATCTGGCCTTGAATTTGATGAGCGCCGAGGCCAAAGCCGTAAGCCATGACGGTGAGGATGATGAACACCGTAAGGAAGCTGCGCCGCTTATGCCAGCACCAGGCAGCAGCCGCCGTTCCGATGAGGAGGGAGGCGATGAGCAGGCCGCCGTGGCTGAAAAAGTCGGCAATCGTCAGAAAATCGGTGTTCATGAGGTAGACGACGCCGGCTGCCGTAAACAGGAGGCAGAGCAGGGAGTTGATGAGAAAACTGTGGCCCAGCAGGATTTTTCGCGGCGGCACCGTTCCAAAGAGGCGGCGATCAGGACCGATAAGGGCAGCCAGCAGGGCAGGATATACGTCGGTAGTTTTGAATCGGAGATGCTGTAAAAGACGTAGATCAGGCCGGCCCACAAGGAGAGGAGGATGATATCTTGCTTGTGGCGCAGCGTGCCCGGCGCACGGAAGATCCCCTTCTTACTGAAAAAGGTGGCCAGAAAACCCGTCCAGGCATGAGACCGGCAATGAGGACCGGACGAAGTAGTACCAGGGATGGAAGCGCTCGTGCATCTTGGTGGCAAAGCGCAGGAAGTGTTCGCGGATAAAGAAGAAATAAAAGAAGTCCGGGTTGGCTTGAGACACGAGGTAATACCAGGGGACGGAAATAGCCAGAAACAGCAAGATCCCGGGCACGTAGAAGAGTTTCAGGAAGAGTTTTGGCCGCCGGGTAAGCATGGCGTACCAAAAGAGGATGCCTACGGGAAAGGCGATGGCGATGAGCCTTTGGTCAGCATGCCAAGGCCCATGGCGGTATAAAAGAGGAGAAGATACTTCTTCTCTTCCGTCCGCTCAAAGAGGTAAAAGGTGACCAGGCAGGCGTCGACAAAGAAGGTCAGGGCCATATCGAGGACGCCAATGGAAGCGACGATCAGCTGCAGGGCCGACGTAGCCAGGATGATGGCTGCCATGAGGCCCGTTCGACCGTTGTACATCGACCGGCCCAGGACGTAGGCTAAGAGGACGTTGCCAAAACCGGTCAGAGCCGGCAGGACGCGGCCCGTAAATTCCTTGAAGCCAAAGATCTTCATGGCCAGGGCCGTGACCCAGTATTGTAAAATGGGTTTTTCAAAGTAAGGCATGTAGTCGAAATGGGGCGTCAGGTAATCGCCGGACAGGACCATTTCCATGGGAATGCGATGGTAGCGGCCTTCATCGAGTTCGATGAGATGGTATGAGCCGATGTGGGCCAAGTAGAGAAAGGCGGCGGCCAGTAAGAAAAAGGCGAGTACCAGACGCCGGTGGTGCCGTAAGGCAGAAAGCATAAGATCCCTCCTATTTGTAATGATACTTTATCGTACACGGACGGCCTAAATAAAGGTTAAATAGAACGACAACTTTCTGTATATCTTGGTGATTTACCCGTTTTTGTATTCATTGATCCGGTCGTGGAGCAGGCGGGAAAATTCTTCGACGTAGTACGTACTGTTGTCCTTGTGCCAAAAGAGGCAGTAGTGACGCATCATGGGCTGACTGCCTTGATAGAGGGGCAGACAGCAGGTGGCCGTGCCTGACGGTGGTGTCGGTGACAGATTTTCCAAGGGCAGATAGCCGCGGTTGCTGGCGACGAGGAGACGGGCTTCTTCAATTGTCCGGGCAAAGATGAAGTTGTCGGCAAACCCTAAGGTATCGGTGTAATACGCCGCTTCGGATTGCTCGTGACTTTCTGCCGTGACCAGGATGCAGGGGAAGCGTTTCAAATCTTCCAAGGCGAGAAATTCCTGCTGACTCCGAGGATTTTGACGTGAGATTTCGGCATAGACCGTGCCCGTCGTGAGGATGTCGTTTTCGTATAAGTCAGAAAAGGCGCGGCGCTGGTCGCTGAGAATCAAGTCGGCCTTCCGCGTACGCAGTTCCTGGTAGAGGGATTCGTGGGTCCCGTTAAAGATCTGAATCGTGACTTCCGGGTAATAAGCGGAAAAGGAGGCAATCGTTTCATAGAGTTCACTGCCGACGTAGTTGTTCAGATAGCCGATGGAAAGCTGCAGCTCTTTATCTTCGCCTTGGCGCTGTGTTTCTCGCTTAAAGTCTTCGAGTTCCTGAATCAGTTCCTTGCCGTGGCGGTAAAAATACTCGCCGGCCGGGGTCAGGGCGAATCTCCGGTTGTGCCGGATCAATAAGGGTACGCCAGATCTTCTTCCAGGACCTTGATTTGCTGTGATACGGCAGACTGCGAAATTTCTAAAGCATACGAGGCTTCGGTAAAGCTCTTGGCTTCGACGACGGCGATAAAATACTTCATTTGGCGAAACAGCATGGAATCACTCCTTCCGTTAGGGCGATGTATACCGTTATTATACCGTGAGTTTTGACATAAGTAAAACTAATGAGAAGCCTTTGAAATTCGAATTGTTATAAATGGATGATTTCGGTACAATATGGTTGTCAACAGGAACAAGAAGCCTGACAGAATCCATTGTATATCACCGGTACGGTTCATATATAGGAGGTAATTCCCATGAATGCAAATGAAAAGGACGTCGTCGTATTAATCGGTTCCGGCCAGATCGGCCAGGCCATTGCCCGCCGCGTCGGAAGCGGCCGTCACATCGTCTTGGCCGATTTGAAACAGGAACATGCCGACCAGGCAGCCCGGGTCCTGGAAAATACGGGATTTACAACGAGCACCCTGGCCGTCGATATTTCCTCGCGTTCGTCCATTTTGGGCCTCATCGATCACGCCCAACAGTTCGGCGCTATTAAATACCTCATCAACGCTGCCGGCGTGTCGCCGTCTCAGGCCTCGGTCGAAACGATCTTGAACGTCGACCTTTACGGTACGGCCGTCTTATTGGAAGAATTTGGCAAAGTCATTGAAGCTGACGGTTCGGGCATCATCATTTCGTCCCAGTCCGGTCATCGCTTGGGAGCCCTGCCGCAGGAAGAAACGGATCAGCTGGCCATGACGCCGACGGAAGAGCTGCTGGACCTTCCCTTTCTCAAAGCCATCAACGATACTTTGAAGGCCTATCAGTATTCAAAACGCTGCAACGTCCTGCGGGTCATGGCCGAAGCCAATAACTGGGGAAAGCGGGGCGCGACGGTCAATTCCATCAGCCCGGGCATCGTCATTACGCCCCTGGCCAATGACGAACTCAATGGTCCCCGGAAGGAAGGATACCGTAAGATGTTGTCCCTCTGTCCGGCCGGTCGTGCCGGTACACCCGATGAAATCGGCGACCTGGCTGAATTTCTCATGAGCATAAAGGTCGTTTCATCTCCGGCAGTGACATCCTCATCGACGGCGGTACGACGGCATCGTATTGGTTCGGTGATCTCCAGTATTTAAAACAGACCCACTAATTAAGAGAAAAACGGTGTCGACTTTCCTGTCGCGCCTTATCCATAAATTCCTCAACTCAGAAAGGAGTTTTATCATGAACGATTTCGTATTTCAGAACACTACAAAAATTTATTTTGGTAAAGATCAATTAGCTCACCTCGGAGAAGAAGCGGCGGCTTTGGGTAAAAAAGTCCTCCTCGTCTATGGCGGCGGCTCGATTAAACGAAGCGGCCTCTATGACAAGGTCGTCGACATCCTGAAAAACGCCGGCATGACCATTTCCGAACTGGGCGGTGTCGAACCGAATCCGCACCACACGACGGTCAATAAGGGTGTCCAAATTTGCCGGGAAGAAGGCATTGACGTCATCCTGCTGTCGGCGGCGGCTCGACTATCGACGCTTCCAAGGTCATGGCTGCCACGGTCGTATCCGATACGGACGATTGCTGGGACCTCATCATGAATAAGACGACCAGCCCCGGAGCTCTTCCGATCATGACCGTCCTGACCATTGCCGCTACGGGCTCTGAAATGGATGCCGGCGCCGTCATCAGCAACGTCGATACCCAGGAAAAACTGCCTTATGTGTCGCCGGCCGTACTGCCGACGGTATCCTTCCTGGATCCGACCAATACCTTTACCGTACCGGCTTATCAGACGGCAGCCGGCAGTGCCGATATGATCGCTCATATCTTTGACGTCGTCTATTTCTCGAAACAGCCGCGGATGGATATGCTTTACCGCATTCAGGACGAACTCTTGAAGACCGTCGTTACCTTTGCGCCCATTGCCCTTAAGGAACCGGATAACTATGAAGCCCGGGCTAACCTCATGTGGACTTCGACGTGGGCCCTCAACGGCTTCATCTTCGGCGGCGTAGAACAGATGACGCCGTGCCATATGATGGAACACGAATTGTCCGCCGTCTATAACATTACCCACGGTCACGGCCTAGCTATCCTCATGCCGCGTTGGCTCAAATATACCTTGAACGACGACAATGCTTGGCAGATCAAACGCCTGGGGACGAATGTCTTCGGCATCGACGCCAGCCTGTCCGATCGGGAAGGGGCTGAAAAGGCCATCGAAGCCTTGTCGGACTTCTTATTCAACACCTTAGGTCTCGACAGCCAACTGTCTGATCTTGGCATCGACGAATCGCACTTTGAAGAAATGGCGAAAAAAGCCTGCGGTCCTACGGGGGTCATCGAAGGTTTTGCCGATCTCACGCCGGAAGACGTCGTAAACATCTATAAAATGTGCCTCTAAGAAATCTTAAAAGGCAACAAATCTCTAAAATCCCATATTACAAGCACGGCTGCTTTAGCGGCCGTGCTTTTTTACGGTCTGTTTTGACCTTGCAGTAGGGAAAAGGGATTCATTAAGATTTCGAAAAAGGGATTCTGCTAACGATGGCGAATTACATATAATATAACAATTCTTATTGATTAAGAAGGGAGATTTATGATGAACGATTTCGTATTTCAAAATAGAACCAAGATTTACTTTGGCAAAGATCAATTAACTCACCTCGGTGAAGAAGCGGCAGCTTTTGGGAAAAAAGTCCTCCTCGTCTATGGCGGCGGTTCGATTAAACGGATCGGCTCTATGACAAGGTCGTCGATGTCCTGACCAAGGCCGGCCTGACCGTATCGGAATTGGGCGGTGTCGAACCGAATCCGCGCCATACGACGGTCAATAAGGGCGTTAAAATTTGCCGGGAAGAAGGCATCGACGTCATCTTAGCCGTCGGCGGCGGCTCAACCATCGACGCTTCAAAGGTCATGGCAGCCACGGTCGCAGCTCCGACGGACGACTGCTGGGATTTAGTCATAAAGAAGGTCGAAAGCCCGCGGGCACTGCCCCTCATGACGGTCCTGACCATCGCGGCTACGGGCTCGGAAATGAATGCCGGCGCCGTCATCAGCAACGTCGATACAAAGGACAAGCTTCCGTACTTTTCGCCGGCCGTTCAGCCTGCCGTATCCTTCCTCGACCCGACCAATACCTTCTCCGTACCGGCTTATCAGACGGCATCAGGCAGCGTCGACATCATGGCTCATGTCTTTGACATGGTGTATTTTTCACGGCAGCCGCGGATGGATATGCTCTACCGCGTCCAGGACGAAGTCCTGAAGACCATCGTAACCTTCGCCCCTATTGCCCTCAAAGAACCGGATAACTACGAAGCCCGGGCCAACCTTATGTGGGCCTCGACGTGGGCCCTCAACGGCTTTCTGGCTGGCGGCGTGTCTCAGATGACGTCGTGCCACCGCATGGAACACGAACTGTCTGCCGTCTATGACATTACCCATGGCCACGGTCTGGCTATCCTCATCCCGCGCTGGCTCAAGTACGTCATGAACGATGACAACGCTTGGCAGATCAAACGCCTGGGGACCAACGTCTTCGGTATCGACGCCAGCCTGTCCGATCGGGAAGGGGCCGAAAAAGCTATCGAAGCCCTGTCTGACTTCTTCTTTAAGACCTTGGGCCTCGACAGCCGCCTGTCTGATCTCGGAATCGATGACAAACATTTCCGTGACATGGCTGAAAACGCCTGCAAACAGCTCGGCGGAACCCTCCACGGCTTCATCGACCTCACGCCGGATGATATCGTGAAGATTTACGAAATGTGCCTCTAAGATTTATTTATAAGGATTGAAGCCCCATATCCGATGTTTGATAAAGCACAGTTCTTTTCGAGAGCTGTGCTTTTTTTGTATAGAAACGAGGCAGTGTTGGACAGAAAATCATTCTGCCAGTATAATAGAAGTATATTGCACGGAGAGGGAGAGAATGATTATGCTTCATATCGGATTGACCGGCGGAATTGCGTCGGGGAAGAGTACGGTAGTGACCATGCTCAGAGAATTTGGCGCCGGCATCGTCGACTGTGACGTCATCGCCCATGACGTCGTCTTGCCGGGAACGAAGGGCCTTGAAGCCGTTGCTGCTGCTTTTGGCCCGAAAGCTCTTTGCGAGGATGGCTCCATGGACCGGGCTTACATCGGCAGCCTTGTCTTTCAGGATAAGGCGAAAAAGGCCCAGCTCGAAGGCCTGCTGTTTCCCTCATCCATGACGGCATCGAAGAAGAAATCCGAAAAATCGAAGAAGATAAAAAAAATCCGGTCATCTTTCTTGACATGCCTTTACTTTATGAGATAAAATACAATTCGTACGTTGACGAAACATGGCTCGTATACGTCGATGCCAAGACCCAACTTCAGCGGTTGATGCAGCGGAATGGCTATTCCGAACCGGAGGCGCTGGCGCGGATTCATGCCCAGCTTCCCATCGACGAGAAACGGTCTTTGGCACAGATTGTCATCGATAATAACGGGTCGCCTGAAGCGACGCGGGCACAAGTGAAAGCCGCATGGCAGGACTTGATGGACCGCATTGGAATGTAGGGAAAAGTCGTGAGAAAAAAGGGAAGTACAAAAGGGAAAATCATCATAGCAGCACTGGTACTTTGCTTTTCGGCATCGTATTTCTATTCATGGAAAGATGATGTCATGCGAAAATTCGTCTACCCCCTTCAGTACGATTACCTCGTTCGGCAGTATTCTTACGAATCGAAGATCGATCCGGCCCTGGTGGCGTCGGTCATCTTAGTCGAAAGCAAATTTGACGAACGGGCGGCTTCTCAACCGGTGCCCACGGCCTGATGCAGGTCATGCCGGATACGGCGCAGTGGATTGCCGATGAGATGGGAATGACTGACTACACGCCGGATAAGCTCAGTGACGTCCGTACCAACATAAGGCTGGGAACATGGTATCTCGCCTATCTGTTAAAAGAGTATGATGGGAATCAAATACTGGCTCTGGCTGCGTATAATGCCGGTCGGGGACACGTCGATTCTTGGGTCCGGGAATATGGCTGGACAAAAGATTTTCAAGAAATTGAAAAAATACCCTTTTCAGAAAACGCGGGAATATGTTAGAATAGTTTTGTTGAACGAAAAGCACTACAAGCAGCTTTATGATTTTTAAGTTATGCGGTTGTGGCGGAATGGCAGACGCGCTGTCTTCAGGCGGCAGTGATCTTCGATCGTGCGGGTTCAACTCCCGCCAACCGCACCATTCATTACTATGGATAACACATTGATTGAAACACTCAAACAATGGAATATCATGACTGTTCTCCCACTTACGGTGGGAGATTTTCAGTTATTGGAAGAATATCGCATGGTCGAGAAAGACGGCAACCCCGTCGAATATCGCCTGTTCACTTATGAAAATAAGGAGAACGGCTGGACTGTGAGAGCTATCTTCAACCCCGAATCGGAGGAATACGCCGTTCGGGTCGATATCGGCATGTTGGAATTTGCCCTTATCGAATTTATTACCGGATCCTTTGACGCCTTCCGCAAGATGGTGGAAGAGCGACTGGCCCGGATCATTCATAATTCCTATGTGGATCGAAAGGAAAACTTCGGCGTCATCTTGAAACACAAGGGACTGCCCGACCTTTCCTGGGATGATTTTCTGCCTGAATCGTACGGCGGGTTCCGACGGCTCATCAAGCCGAACGACGCAGTACGCATCATCAACGGCTCCTACATGATCTTGTCGTATTACGATAAGGCATCGCGAAGCGGGCTGTCCCTGATGTACAATGTCCTGCGAGACGATTTCTTCGCCGAACGGCGGGTGCAGAATTTCCCCAATCTGGTTCATGACTTCGATACGTCGACCTGCGGGAGCTGGAAGCGGCCCTTCGCAAGCGGTTACTGCCGGTCCTCGATGAGATCGGTGCCGACCGGGACAAGTCGTTGTCAGAATGACCAGACAGTGGTATACTAAAAGTAATTTAGATGTTTCGATGCGAAGAGTGGGTGAGAGCCCACTCTTAACTTTTACCTAACAGAAAATTTTTTGAGGACAGGCTGGTGAATACGATGAGACGTGAACACATTGAAGATTTGATTGCTAAAGAAGTAGAAACGATTATTGCGGGATCTGATATCGAGTTAGTCGATGTCGAATACGTGCGTGAGCGGGACTGGTACTTGCGCGTGTTTATCGATAAAGAAGGCGGCGTCGACCTGGAAGACTGCCAGGCTGTCAGTGAAAAACTGAGCCAGGTCCTCGATGAAAAGGATCCGATTCGCGAAAATTATCTCCTCGAAGTATCGTCGCCCGGATTGGACCGCATCCTGCGGAAGGATAAAGACTTTATCCGCTATGCCGGCCGGAAAGTCGATATCCATTTTTTCAAAGCCTGGAACGGCGTCAAGGATGTGACGGCTGAACTGGTCAAAAAGACGGCAGACGATAAACTCGTCGTTCTGATAGACGGGGAGGAACACGAGATAGACAGGAAAGAAATATCGCAAGTCCGTTTGCATATTGATTTTTAGTGGAGGTTATTACCGTGAATAAAGAATTGCTCAATGCTATTGCTTACTTATCCAAAGAGAAAGGCGTATCTTCGGATGTCATCTGCGATTCTCTGGAAGCCGTCCTGATTACGGCCTACAAAAAAGAGCCCGATGCCAATCCGACGGCAGAAGTTACCCTGAACCGTACGACTGGGGACTATCAGATCCAGGCTGCCAAGACCGTCGTCGATGACGTCGAAGATGAAAACATCGAAATTTCTCTTGATAAGGCACGGCTCATCGATCCCGGCTATGAAGTCGGCGACATCGTCAACGTCGATGTCACACCGGCCAACTTCGGCCGCATCGCCGCTCAGGCCGCCAAACAGGTCATGATTCAGCGCCTGCGTGAAGCCGAACGCAATATCGTCTATGATGAATTTTCCGACCGCATGGATGACATCATTACAGGAATCATCCAGCGTATCGAAAATAAGAGCGTCTATGTCGATCTCGGGAAAGCCGAAGCGATCCTGCCGGCGTCGGAACAGATTCCGACCGAAACCTACACCGTAGGCCAGCGCATCAAATGCTACGTCGTCGAAGTACGTAAGACGACGAAAGGCGCCCAGATCCTCGTATCCCGGACCCATCCGGGCCTGCTCAAACGCCTCTTTGAATTGGAAGTACCGGAAATCTATGAAGGTGTCGTCGAACTGAAATCCGTGGCCCGCGAACCGGGTCGCCGTTCGAAGGTCGCCGTCTATTCCCGCGATGAAAACGTCGATTCCGTCGGCGCCTGCGTCGGCCCGAAAGGCGTTCGCGTCCAGAACATCGTTTCTGAACTGCAGAACGAAAAGATCGACATCGTCAAGTGGATGAAGATCCGGCCGTGTACATCGCCAATGCCCTCAGCCCGGCCCAGGTCATTTCGGTCACCGTCGACGAAGCTGAAAAATCTTCAGGCGTCGTCGTTCCCGATTACCAATTGTCCCTGGCCATCGGCAAAGCCGGTCAAAATGCACGCTTAGCTGCAAAACTGACCAACTGGAAAATCGACATCAAGAGCGAAAGCCAGGCGGCCGAATCCTTCGACGATGACGCTCCGGAAGCGGCGGAAGCCGATGACATGGACGTCCTCAGCGAAATGGCCCTGCCTTCAGATGACGATACGACCGTCCCGACGGAAGGAGAATAAACGATGAAGACCCGAAAAACTCCGATGCGCGTCTGTGCCGGCTGTCAGGAACTCAAGAGCAAGAAAGAGATGATCCGCGTCGTCCGCACGCCGGAAGGTACGGTTGAAATCGACAAGACCGGCAAGAAGTCCGGCCGCGGCGTCTACCTTTGCCCGGACAGCGAATGCCTTGAAAAAGCTTATAAAGAGCATCGCTTGGAACGGTCGTTAAAGACCAAGGTATCGAACGATATTTATGAAGCTTTGAGAAAGGACCTGTTGTGAGCGACAAAATCCTGAATCTCTTAGGCCTTGCCTGCCGGGCCGGCAAGACCGTCTGCGGTGATGGAGCCGCACAGAAAACATTGAAAAAAAAGAGCGTCCCTTTGCTGTTTCTCGCAGCCGACGGCGGCAATGACAACGTCACCAAATACCGCCGCCTGGCCGAAAGAAAGGGAATCGTCATCATTGATACATATACAAAAGATGAATTAGGAAGCGCTGTCGGCAAAGCCCAGAACGTCATCGTTCTGGTCGACGATAAAGGATTTGCGGCAGCCATAGAGAAAGCGAAGCGTGATATATAGAAGGGGGTAACTAGATGACGAAACGAGTATACGAAGCCGCGAAAGAATACGGCGTTCCTACGAAAACCGTTATAAAGACGTTGGAAGATCATCAGATTAAAGCCGGTAACTTTACCAGCATCGATGCCAACATGAAGGGTATCCTTGACGCAGCCTTTAAAAAGGGCCCCAAAGAAGATGCCAAGGCAGACCGCAAACCGGAAAGGAAGCAGGAAAGCAGACCTGAAAAGAAACAGGAAAATAAACCGACAGGGGAAGGAAATAGCCGAACAGTGAACGAAACGAGCCGACAGAATAAAAACAGAAAACAGAGCAACCCGCGCAGACAGAATAGTCAGAACAATCAGGGAACGCAGAATACCCAGAACCAGAACGCCAAACGCCAGCAGGGACAGCAGGGCCAACAGAGCCATAACGCCAAAAATGCCCAGGCCGGTCAGAAACAGGGTGCGTCCCGTCAGCAGCAGGGCGGCAATAAAGGCGGTCAGAACCGTCAGGGCGGCGATACGAAACGTACCCGCTACTTCGGCAATTCCCAGCAGGGCGGAAACGAAGGCGCTAACCGCAGCGGCGGCAACAATAAGAACAACAATCGCCGCGGCGGCCAGCAGAACCGCAACAACAAGAATAACGGCGGCAGCCGTCCGCATACGCTCTTGTCCAATGTATTGAACAAAGGCAAGCATAAGAATAAGCGCAATCAGAAAAATCAGGCTCCTGTCGCTGCTGAAATGCCGAAGAAGAACTATCCGACGTCGTCGAACTGCCGGAAACGATTATCGTTAAAGATTTTGCCGAACGGATGGGCCGCGATGTCGGCGAAGTCATGAAGAAGCTCCTCATGGGCGGCATCATGCTACCATCAACCAGGAACTCGACTTCGATACCGCTTCTTTGATTGCCGACGAATTCGGCGTCACCGTTACCATGGAAGCCCCGCCGGAAGATCCGACGGAAATCGAAGAAATCATCGATGCACCGGAAACCCTGAAAACTCGTCCGCCTGTCGTCACCATCATGGGTCACGTCGACCACGGCAAGACGAGCCTCCTCGACGCCATCCGTCAGACCAATGTCACCAGCACGAAGCCGGCGGCATTACGCAGCACATCGGTGCTTACCAGGTCCGTTACGAAGGCAAGAAGATCACCTTCATGGATACGCCGGGCCACGAAGCCTTTACAGCCATGCGTGCCCGCGGCGCCCAGGTTACGGATATTGCCGTCTTGGTCGTTGCCGCTGACGACGGCGTCATGCCGCAGACGATTGAATCCATCAACATGCCAAATCGGCAGGCGTACCGGTCATCGTCGCCATCAATAAGATCGATAAAGAAAGTGCCAACCCGGAACACGTCATGCAGCAGCTGACCGAATACGGCCTCATCAGTGAAGACTGGGGCGGCGATACCATCATGGTTCCCGTTTCGGCACATAAGAAAATCGGCCTCGACGAACTCCTCGAAAACATCCTCGTCTTGGCAGAAGTACAGGATCTCAAAGCCAATCCGAACCGCCCGGCTCAGGGTGTCGTCATCGAAGCCAAGCTCGATAAAGGCCGCGGTCCTGTCGCATCCGTCCTCATTCAGAAGGGCACCCTGCGCGTCGGCGATACGATCATCGTCGGCACGGCCTTCGGGAAAGTTCGTGCCATGAACAACGAACGAGGCGAACGGGTCAAGAAAGCGGAACCGTCCCTGCCCGTCGAAATCCTCGGCCTCAACGACGTACCGGAAGCCGGCGACATCCTGAACGTCACCGACGAAAAGACGGCTCGTTCCGTTGCCGAAAAACGAATGGAAAAGAAACGTTCGTCCGAACTCCACGTCAATGCCAAGGTTACCCTCGACGACTTGTTCAACCAGATCCAGCAGGGCGAACTGAAGGAACTGCCGCTCATCATCAAAGGCGACGTCCAGGTTCCGTCGAAGCCTCAGCCAGTCCTTAATGGGCATCAAGAGCGACGAAGTCCGCATTGCCATCGTCCATTCCGGCGTCGGCGCCATCAACGAATCGGATATCATGCTGGCTTCGGCTTCGAACGCCCTCATCATCGGCTTTAACGTCCGTCCTGATGCCGCTGCCCGTAAGATGGCGGAACACGAAAAAGTCGACATGCGGATGTACCGCGTCATTTACGACGCCATCAACGACGTCGAAGCGGCTATCAAAGGCATGCTCGAAAAGAAATATGAAGAAAAGATCATCGGCCGTGCCGAAGTCCGTAAAGTCATTACGACGCCGAAGGTTATCGTCGGCGGTTCCTATGTCAAAGAAGGGAAGATCACCAGCACGTCTAAGATCCGCCTCATCCGTAACGGCATCGTCGTTCACGAAGGTGAAATCGACGGCCTGCGCCGCTTCAAAGACGACGTCAAGGAAGTCGCTTCGGGCTACGAATGCGGCGTCACCCTTGAAAAGTACCGCGACATCAAGGAAGGCGACGAAATCGAAGCCTACGAAATGGTCGAAGTCGAACCCGAATAAAGGAGGGACATTCGATGGGAGAATTACGAGTACGAAAAATCCAGGAATTTATTAAACAGGAAGTATCGAAGATGCTCCTGAATGAATTAAAAGATCCGCGCATCGGTTTCGTCACCGTTACCGATGCCCGCATCACCGGCGATTTGCGCGACGCGACGATTTACGTCAGCCTCTTTGGCGACGACGAAGCGAAAAAACAGACCTTAGAGGCCTTGAAACGCGCCACCGGCTACATCCGGACGGAAGTAGGCAAACGCCTGGGCATCCGTTATTCGCCGTCATTGTATTTAAAGAAGATACGTCTCTTGATTATGGGATGAAGATCGATAAGATTCTGCACGACATTGAAAAGAAGGATTGATGATATGAATTGCTCCGCTCAGGAAATCTATACCCTGCTTCACCATTATGAACACATCTTGGTGACGGCGCATGTCAGTCCTGACGGCGATGCCTTAGGGAGTGTCCTGGCTTTATGGCACTGGCTGAAAGCGGAGGGGAAGGATGCCGTCATGGTCATCGACGATGACATTGACGACCGCTATAACTTCCTCGACGCTTGTCGGCGATTTGCCGGCCCGACCAGGTCAAGACCGACGCCTCGTGCTTACGGTCGTCCTCGATGCGACCGGCCTGGGGAGAATCGGCAAGACGGCCGACCTCGTCTGCGGCAAGGTCCTGAACCTCGACCACCACATCTCAAACGAGCATTTTGCCCAGTGGGAATACTTTAAGCCCGACTATGCGGCGACGGGAGAAATCCTGACCTACCTCTTTGACCAATGGCATATCACCTGGTCTCCGGCCATAGCCGACGCCTCTATACGGCTATCGCTACGGACTGTGGTTTCTTCAAGTTCAACAACACGACGGGCCATACCCTGCGCATGGCCGCCGTCTTGGTCGACAACGGCGCTCAGCCCGACGTCATCTCCGACCACCTCGACGCCCGGTCCCTCAATAAGCTCCGGGCCCTGTCGAAGGTCTTGGATCAATTGGAACTCTTTGCCGACGGCCGCATCTCCTGCCTGTCCTACACGCCGGAACTTTTGGCCGTCATCGGCGAGCACACGGGCATCTATATCGACTATGCCCGCCGCATCAAGGGGGCCGAAGTGGCCTTTACGGTAAAATACATCGGCCCGACCGAAACACGGGTCAGCCTGCGTTCCAAAGGCGTCGACGTCAATGCCATCGCCGCATCTTTCGGCGGCGGCGGCCACGTTCGGGCTGCGGGCTGCACCTTGGATAAACCTTTGGATGAGGCTAAAGCCCTCATCGTAAAGGAAATTGAAAAGCGCCTATGATACACGGAATCATTAACGTACTCAAGCCGACAGGCATGTCGAGTCACGACGTCATCGGCTGCCTGCGGCGTATTTACGGCATGAAAAAATGGGCCATGCCGGTACCCTGGATCCCTTGGCAGCGGGCGTCCTTCCGGTCTATGCCGGTCAGGCGACGCGCCTCATCGAATACGGCGACAGCGACGTCAAGTCCTACCACGCTGAGTTCGTCCTGGGACTGGCTACCGATACCGAAGACAGTACGGGGACCGTCGTCGAAACGGCACCGGTTCCGGACCTTACTGCCGACGACGTGCGCCGCACCTTAGCTTCTTTCTGCGGCGATATCGACCAGGCGCCGTCGAAGTATTCGGCGATTAACGTCAACGGCGTCAAGGCCTATAAATTGGCCCGCCAGGACCGGGATTTCACTCTGCCCGTGCGGCAGGTGACGATCCACAGTTTGGAACTCTTGTCCTTCGACGGCCGGCGCGGCACCTTCGCTGTGACCTGCTCGAAAGGGACGTATGTCCGCTCCCTTATCCGCGACTTGGGGACGGCCCTTGGAACCTGCGCCTGCATGACCTATCTGGTCCGGACCCGGGCCGGGCTGTTTACCATTGAAGAAGCGGCGACCCTGGAGATGCTGGAACGAGATCCGGCGGCTACGTCCTTCCGGCTGACATGGCCATTCATGATATACGGCGGGCGAAATGCTCGGCGAAACAGTGTGATTTTCTCCTTCAGGGGCGGCCTGTGCCCTTTGCTGGGCCCAACCTTACCGATGGAGACGTACTGCGTGTCTATGGGCCTGACGGGCGGCTGATGGGCATCGTACGCTACGATGAAGCGCACCATATCCTGCGTCCCCATAAGATGTTTGCAGACGGATTGTGAGGTAACTAACGATGGAAATATTCCACTCCTTTCAGGAAATAACCGGCTTTACCGGAGCCGTCGTGGCCCTCGGGACCTTTGACGGCATCCACAAAGGCCATCAAATGGTCATGAAGACGGCTATCAAGCGGGCTGCTGCCGGCGGTGTGAAAACCATGGTTGTCACCTTCACGGCCCATCCCATGTCGGTCTTGTGCCCGGAAAAAGAACCGCTGCGCCTGGCCACCATCGGCCAAAAAGCAGAATATATCGAAGCTGTCGGCATCGACGGGCTGGTCCTCCTGCCCATGAGCGAAACCTTACTTCGCGAATCACCGGAGGAATTCTGTCAAAATCTCGTGACCCATATTCATCCGTCGGTCATCGTCGTCGGCTCTAACTTTACCTATGGGGCCAAGGCGGCCGGCAATACAGACACCATGAAAGAATATATGGCGCAGTACGACATTCCCGTCGAAGCCCTGACCCTGCTCGAACGGCCGGGTGGGACGACGCCCATCAGCAGTACGGTTATTCGCCGGCTCATCCAAATGGGCCATATGGAAACGGCAGAAAACCTGTTGGGCCGCCCCTTTGCCCTGACGGGTGTCGTCGTGCCCGGTGACCACCGCGGCCGGACCATCGGCTTTGCCACGGCCAACATGATGATTCCCGTCAACATGGCCATTCCGCCGGACGGCGTCTATGTGACCGAATTGTGGTGGGATGGGGAAGGGCACCCAGCCATGACCAATATCGGCGATAACCCGACCTTCGAGAACCAGTACCGCCGCATCGAGACCCACGTCCTCGACTGGGACAAGGATCTCTACGGCAAGCATGTCAGCCTGCGCTTTCGGAAGCGCCTGCGCGGCGAAGAAGTCTTTGCCGGCGCCGACGACCTCATTGCCCAGATGAAGGAAGACGAAAAGGCGACGCGGCAGTTCTTTGCAGTGGATGAAATTGAATAAAAACCGTTAACAGGAAAAGGTTTTGCTCATGATTTTCTTAATTAGAGCAACTTTTCCTGTTTTTTCATAAAAAATGTAGAATAACACACTCTGAAGTGGTATAATAAGTACCATTACGACGGATAGTTATACGTCGTATCCAAAGCAAGTCAATAGATA